>Ga0247841_10000120_pt1 | contig 205500 bp, 156 predicted proteins | sample LaCruzMarch2015__2_FD_192410 | JGI IMG/M metagenome (GOLD analysis project Ga0247841, IMG submission 192410) | Freshwater microbial communities from meromictic Lake La Cruz, Castile-La Mancha, Spain - LaCruzMarch2015_18m | ecosystem: Environmental > Aquatic > Freshwater > Lake | place: Spain... | reverse complement strand
ATAATCAAAATCTGCTCTTCCCAGAATGGGAGGGGGCTTACTTTTGAGAAATCAAGAAAAAAAGGGCTGAAAGCCCCTGTGAATAGAAACAAAACAACTAATACCCGGTTTTACCGGACAACAATGAGTCGGATTATAAAATTCTGGTTTTCGTGTATGGTCTTCCAGGCAACCTTCTGGAACTACAATGACCATTCCTTGACGAGCTCTGGTAAGAAGTACCCTGTATGCATTTTTTTGGTATATTTTTCTTTCTTCTTTGTTGATATTCTGCCACTTATTACCACAAAAAGAATGATGGCTCCATCCATTTGGTGTAAATCTAAAATCTCCATCCCAACAAATACAAGCCCAATCAAGTTCTAAGCCCTGAACATCAAATTCAGTTGCAACATCTTCTAGAAAAAAAGATGAACGCGTATCATCTTTTTCATCAAGGAACCAATGAATTGGGTCCATAGGAGATTTAACATCAATTGCATATGGTTTTAGACGTTGAGCCTGTGAGGAGACTATCATACCATAACGCTCACTTCCCCGGGCTTTATCCTTAAGCCATTGCTTTGCTTTATGAAGGTCTCTTGTAATGACAATGGGATATTTATTTTTGATTTCTGAATAAACTGATTGTGCACCAACAAAATCAATATCTAACATCCTTTTTACAAAAAGTGACAAGTTTTCGGCTCTAAAAGAACGCATAGAAACAGCTAAATGAAGATCGTCAAAAAAATGTAGCTTGTCTTTGTTCTCAATTAATTTTAGAGCTTCACCTGCTGCATATTCACTATCGGTAAGCTTTGAGGAAACATGAATGTCCCAATCGTGAAATGTTCTATTAAGACCTTCAATCCACTCGGAAATACCAGCTTCACCTGTATTGATTTCTTGGCCACCCCCAACTAAACAAATGATGACTGCCCAATCTTTGTGGCGATTTAGACATGATATTAGATATTCAGGTTCAGAGTAGGGAAAGTTCTTAACATTTTTCTTTCGACTCATAAAATTTTGTGTTTGAGTCAAGTCCCATGCTCTTTGAGCTTCATCAAAAATAGCAATATGGTCAAAAGGAGGCCGATCCATATCAATCAAACATTCATCACGAAAATGATGAACATTTTGGATAAAGGCTTTAACTTCACTCATCACTTCACCTTTGAGCACCTTACCACCTTTTTCTTTTACACGTTTAACACGGTCTCTGGTTAAAGCTTCACGAAGAATTGCAACCAAAGGACCATTACCAGAAAGAAAAACACTACTTGTTTGACTATCCCCCTTTAGATGTTTCGTAGCAATATCCAAGCCAACAAGCGTTTTTCCAGCCCCCGGAACCCCTGTAACAAAACAAATTGACTTTTTATTTGATTGCTGTGATTCAGTAATAATTTCAGAAATTGCATCACATGTTGTAGTAAGATTCTTTGCATCCGCTTCTCTTCTTGTAATATCTGCAACAGAATGACTGTTATACAGTGCCATTGCGGCTTCTAATATGTTTGGAGTTGGTGCATAACGACCTAGGCTCCAAGTTGGTCCATCAATACAAATCGCATCATCACTAAATGCGAGTACATTCTCAATTACAGATTTTAGACCTTTGGTATTTGTTTTTATAGGTGAAAGAGTCCTGTCTAGGTAGCTTTTTCCAATAGTAAAAAGGTCTACACTTTTTGCTTCTGTTGCAATTAAAACCGGTGCAATTAAATGGTCGTGACTTGTTTCATGAAAATTCTTTAGGTCAAGTGCATAATCCCATATTTGTTCAATTCCAGAAACTTTAAAATCCTTTTCGCCAACTTTGAATTCTAAAACAAAAATTACTCCTTCAATAATTAATACGACATCAATTCTTCTACCCATTCGTGGAATTGAGTATTCAAAAAAAACTGAGCCTTTAATTTGAGGAAGTATATCTTTAAGAATTGAAATTTCTTCATTCCAAGCATACTTCTGTTCAAGTTCAAGTGAAAACTCATTGTTATTTGCCAAAATCCCGAGAATTTGATCTTTTGGTTTTGAAATAAAATTCTCTATTGAATCTGAGTAATAAAAACGGTTCATATCTTGAGTATATTAGAAAAGGTCTCTTTACAGTTCAAATATATTCAATTAATAATGATTTTTACTGATTCATTTTCAAAAGATTGAACAAAAGCCAAAACTAAACTCATTTAAGATTTGATCTAGCATCATTAATTTTTTGGTTTGCAAACGATTCAATTTCTAACATATAATTGCGTTCATCCCAAGTTTCATTTTGATTAATTTTCTCAAATTCTTTTGCCCAGTTTGCAAAGTCAGTCATATCCATTCGAGAATTACCTGAATAATAACGTCGGTAACCAGCAATATAAGAGATGTCAGCAATTGCTTCGTACATTTTTTGATTTTCCATATTATAAAAGTTTTTGATAAATATAAGAATTTGATTGATGTCTTTTTAAAGAATTTTGGAATTATATCACCCCACCAAACGCAGTCCCTTACAGGCGTTCGCCCAGCGAGCATGCGAAAAAAGCGTTAAAAAAGGGCGAGCCAAAGTGAGGCGTTAAAAATTTCACCCAGGACGACTGGAAGGAGGAATGCATGGAGTGGAGCGAAGCGGAATGGAGGGCGTTTCGCCTGAAGGAGGACAGCGAGCGGGGTCTCGGCAACGAAGTTGTCGGGGCGGCGCGAACGGTTGTGAAATTTAGCCGAGCGGCCGCCCTTTTAGCTTTTTGAGTTGCGAGCGGGGTGAATGCCTGTAAGGGACGGAGTGCTCATGAACATTGCAAGACCTAGTATTCTTTCAAACGATACACCACCAAATACAAGGATGTCAACACCTAATAAAATGTATTTTACTTAATAGTATGTTGATTATAAAACAATATACTATTTTTGCTGGACGAAAGGCGACGCTATATAAAAAGAAACGCTCCTTTCGGAGCGTCGGACCAGAGATGCTATCTCTAGTGATGTTTTAGTTCTGCAAATATAGATCAGATTATGGAAAATACAAACGATTCATAAAAAAAAAGTTTAATTGCCTACATTGGTGCTTAATAATCCAATTATGTAAACTACACACAATCAACAACACATCTATTAATACTTTTATTATATGCACTTTAAACAATTTTTCACTCCTATAAAATATCATATAGCAAATAATATACTACATTTGTAAACCATTATCTGTAAACCAATCCAAATCACTAATCCCGAACATCAATCATGAAAACGCTATTTTCCGAAAGAATCAGATCCGCCAGGATAATGAACGGATTATCGCTGCAAGGTCTTGCCGACAAATTAGAAAACCGCATTTCACGGCAGGCAATACATAAATACGAGAAAGGAGATGCATTGCCAGATAGTCAAATGATGGCATTATTGTGCAATGCGTTGGGAGTTCGGCCCGATTATTTTACCCAAGAAACGGCAGTAGAACTTGGAGAAATCAATTTTAGAAAGATTGAAAAGCTTCCTGTAAGAAATCAGGAGACCATCATTGAAAGAACCCGTGAATTTTTATCCAGATACATTGAGTTGGAAGAACTAATCGGGATTGTGGAAGCATTTCAAAACCCCATCGAAAGCCTATCCATTACTTCTGAAGAGGATGTAAGAAAAGCCGCGAATGAGCTCCGAAAGAAATGGAACTTGTTTGATAAACCTATTGGAAACGTTGTGGAAATGCTTGAAGAGAATCACATTAAAGTTCTTGAAATGGAGGCAGACGATGAATTCGATGGCCTTCAAACCTGGATAAAGGAGCGGAATATACCTGTAATAGTATTGAATAGTACCAAATTAAAATCGATCGATCGTAAACGATTCACTGCTTTACACGAATTGGGGCATTTGCTTCTACCACTCGATGGGATTTCCGAAAAAATAGCAGAAAAATATTGTCATGCCTTTGCCGGTGAAATGCTTTTTCCTGAATTAGCACAATTAAAAGAATTAGGAATCAAAAGAACCAAGTTTTCCATACAAGAGCTTGGAATCATAAAGCAACAATATGGCATCTCCATTCAAGCCATTGTTTATCGAGCCTATAGTTTAAACATCATTTCTGTAAGCTATTACAAGTATTTTTTTCAATACATCAATCAGATGGGATGGAAAAGGGAAGAACCGTATGAATTTAATGGATTTGAAAAGTCCTTACGCTTTAATCAACTAATTTATAGAGCATTATCCGAAGATCTAATATCCATCGGTAAAGCAGCTGCCTTGATGAATATGAAGGTTTCAGATTTTCGAATCAAAATGATGATCGCCGGATGAGAATTGCTGTAACTGATGCTTGCATTTTTATTGATCTCATTCTACTGGAATTAACCGACCAATTCTTTTGCTTGCCCCTTGAGATACATTCAACCTTTGATGTATTCGATGAATTGCACCATGAACAACAACAGATTTTCAACAAACACATTTTAGCAAGAAAACTAACCATTCACAACTTAAGCCAAGAAGATTTCACGAAGATTCACCTAACGATTTTCCCAAAGTCCCTTTCAGAAAGTGACAAAACCGTAATTTTCCTTGCTGAAAAACTGAAGGCTATGCTTCTAAGTAGTGACAAGATTGTCCGAAACTTTTCTAAAGCAAATGCAATAGAATACCATGGAATGCTTTGGATATTTGACCAACTACTTATTTCAGAGCAAATTACTTATCGTGCTGCCATTAACAAGCTAAACAATCTAATCGCTAACAATATTGTTTACCAAAACAATATGGAATTGGCATTCGAAATCAATAAAAGAATTGAAAAGTGGGAACGAGCTTGCCATGATGAATTTCTGCAGAAACTCTAAATTGAGCTGTCATTCTTGGTAGTCGCTATCGGATTTGGTTTTTTACTGATTTGTTTTTCAAAAAGTTAACAATTACAGCAATTCTGTTGTATATTTACAGCAAATCGACTGCTACTATGAAAGCCAAGAACTATCCTACAAAAACAGAAACCGAATCGCCTTACAAGGTGAATGAGCGGACGTTTGAATATGCAGACAAGACGTACCGGTGGACAAACAATATGGAGCGGATACGAGTGATTCGGGAGGGTATCCCGTACGATTCGCTCGATTTCATCAGTAGCCAGCTAAACGTTTCCGTCAAGGCTGCGCTGGCCATAGTAGGCATGCCACAGACCACATACAACAAGAAAAAGAACAACCATTCGTTGCTGGACCAGCGGAACAGTGAGTTGATTTTGCTCATCATCGAACTGATTCAGTATGGGCAGGAGGTATTCAACCAAGAAAAGGAAAAGTACCAGCGTTGGCTGAAGAAGCCCAATAGTTCGTTGGGGGGACAAACGCCAGAAAGTATGCTAGATACCACGTCGGGCATCGAGGAAGTTCGGAAATGTCTGAGCAGAATCGAATATGGAATAATGGCCTGATGAAAGTATTCAGAATTGAACGGGAAAAGTACCTGAACACCACTTTGTCGGGCATCGGCGCTTCCATGGATGACGGAAATCGCTGGAACAGCCGTTTCACCCGCTTGGTCTATACCGCCGAAAGCAGGGCGCTGGCACTGCTCGAGGTGGCTGTCCATCTTGATTTGAGCGAGGATTTGCCAACAGATCGTTACTTGGTCGAAATCGAGGTTCCTGACGATGCGGTTTTGCAGGAAATCCGGTTTGAGGAACTTCCGGCTGATTGGAATGAGCAGCCTCCCACTACTAGCACGCAGGCCATCGGTGATGATTTCGTGCTTCAAAACGCGGCTTTGATTTTGAAAGTCCCAAGCTGCATCGTTCCAGATGAATTCAATTATTTAATCAATCCGAATCACGTTGCAATGCAGGGGGTGCGGGTTTGCAAGACGTTGGCGATGGGGTTTGATGGTCGGTTGGCTAGAAAAAGTGAGTGATTAGTGCAACTCACTTGAGTTCAATGGTCTGCTCCTCGACTTTCAGCATATTGTCCGCCTCAACTTCCTTGGTCACGATGGAAAAAATGATCCAACCCCAATTATGAATCTGAGCAGTCGTATAGGTGGTGTTCTTGAAACTCGGAAAATCCTCTTTCTTAGGAAGCTTAATATCCAAGGTAGAAGCCATTTTTGTAACGTACTCGTAGGCAGCATTCCACAATTGCACAGAATCCACCGTATTGGTCATACAAATGGTGGAATAGGAATCGGTTACATTGAGCGTGTCCACCCAAATAACCACTTCGGCATCAAAAGGTTTTCCGCCATACTTGTTCGCCATCTGCATGGTTGACTCAATATCCACACCATACTTATACGACCCGCCATGGAAGGTATAAAACTGCTGAATCTCCTCAATCAAGGCAGCCTCGATGGATGCCTTCGACTGAAACAACGCCATTTGCTGCTTCAATAACGAATCAAAATTGGGGATTTCCTTAAACTCCTTCTGCAAAACTTTGAACAACCGCATCGTTTCCGTTCGGACATCCTTCCAATTGACCAACTCCTCAAAAACGCCCATTTCATTCGTCTTGATGATAGCCCTGTTCAACTTGGTCGCCTCTAGGAGCTTCTTCATGAAAGCAAGCTCCGACACCACATTGAAATTTGAATAATCCCACTGAATGGTATACGACTTAGCCGTCGAATCGATGATGGTGATGTCCACATCGTACGTATAGAGAACTCTGCTTGTGGTGTCCCCCTTGGATACCTTATACTCCTCATGCGAAACCGTATAGGACTGCTTCTCATTTCGGTCCCAAAAACCAATGACTTGCACTGTAGAATCTACCATATTGATTTGACCCATACAAACAGCCACATTGGCCAAAAAGAAAGCAAAAAACAGGATTTTTTTCATATCGAATTATTCATTAATAAACTACAGCCCCACCGGCATCTTCAACATCGGGTTCGACACATTCTGCTGATCTTCCGTACGCTTCTGCCGTTCCACCATCGTATTGCCAAGCTTGAAGTTGTAGGCATACAGCAGCATAAAGCCATAATCCTTGCGCAGGTAGAAATTGTTGACCTGGTGGAGGGAGGCGTTGCTGATGGTGCTGGAGGAATGGAAGAAATAGTTGGAGAAGGGGTTGTACACCATGAGGCGAAGCGTGCCGTTGTTGCCAAATTGCTTGCCAAGGCCGACGAGGTACATGGTGGAATTCCTGGTAACCGTTTGGCCGTCCAGAACGGGGCCGGTGACGTTCACCATGGCCATGATGTTGAAGTTTTTTGGCAATTGGCTCATGGCGAAGGAATTCCAGTTCCAACTGCCACGGTTCATGACGGCGATTTGGTCCAGGTAAGGGTCCACGTGGTATTTGGTGTAGCGGAAATTGGAGTTCAGCATGATGGGGCCGAGTTGGGAGTTCAGGGCCAAAGCGCTGCCGTATTCGTAGCCGTTGGAGATGTTGGTGGGCGTGCTTTCAAAAAGGCCGGTGGAAGCGTTCTTGCTCACAATGGTTTGAATGAGGCCCGTTTTGTATTCGTAGAAGATCTGAGGTGAGAGGTTGAATACCAACTTCTTGTAGGAGATTTTCCAATTGTAGAGGAGTTGAAAATTGTCGCGGTAGGCGGGTTTGAGGTCCATGTTTCCTTTGGCGATGTTCTGGCTGTCGACGGCGCTCACCATGGGGTTCAGCTGGTCGGCGGTGGGGCGAAACACACGGCGGGAATAGGCCAGCTTGATGCTGTTGTTGGAGTTCAGGCGCCAGAAACCGTTCACGTAAGGCAGTAGCGAATAGTAGGCGTGCGGATCGGAGCCGTTGATGACCACCCTGGAAGTTTCAAAGCGCGTTCCCAGCTTGATGTTGCCTTTGGTCAGGGTTCTGGAGAGTTCGGCATAGCCGCCCAAACGACTGTCGGTGTAATCCATGTTGAGGGCATTCATCAGGGCGTTGGCATTGTCGGTGAGGTAATGGTTGAAATTGCCGTTGATGCCAACGTTGAAGAAATAAACGCTATCGAACGGCAGGTTGTAGTTGGACTGGCCGGTGAGTGTCTGCACGTTTGAGTTGTTAAGTTCGCGTTGCCAGGCTGTCTGGTACAGTTGCGAGGAGTCGGCGGGGTCCAGGTAGCTGTTGCGGAAATCGGTCACCGTCTGGCCGTCCAGGCTGTTGTAGTATTTCAGTTCGGCCTCCAGCGCGTGTTGGGTTTTCTTGTCGAAGGCGTGTTTGTAGAACAGGGAAGTCGTTAAGCCGCCGTCTGTCTGGTCCACTTTGCTTTCCGTTCGGTACAGGCTGCTGACACTATTGATGGAACTTTTGTACCACGTATCGTTTTTGGAAGTCATGCCGGTATTGTTGTAGGCCAGGTTGAAGCTGATGTCGTTGTTTTCGTCGGGGTCATAGATGAAACCCAGATTGACGTTGGCCATGCCCACGGAGACGGATTGTTTGCCCGTTTGATTGGTCACATCCGCACCCACTTTGCGGTACATGTCCGACTGTATGCCCACGTCTTGAACGATGCCGTTGGCAGAAATGTAATACGATATTTTTTTGAGTCCATAATCCAAACTCGCGTTGAACACGCCTACGTAGGAGTCGGTGGCGATGGGAAATGCACCTATATAAGCATTACCTTTCAGCCCAAAGCGCATCGCAGGATTGGTCACCACATTGATGACCGCATCCACATCGGAATCGTATTTGCCGGAAGGGCTGGTGATGATCTCCAGCTTGCTGATCTGCGAGGGATGCAGGCGTTTGAGGTAACCTTTGTCGCGGCTGATGCCATCCACTTCGATCTTGATGTTGGACTTGCCGTTTACGGTGATGTCTTCGTTGAGGTAATCCACTTGCACGGAAGGAATCTTGCGGAGCACGTCCACCCCATCGGTAGAGGTTTTCTGGATGCCTTCGGGCACGCCATAAACAGTACGGTCGCCCAGTTCGGTCACACTGACTTTAACGCCTTTTACAACGATTTCCTTCAGGTTGAATTGGGCAGGCTCGAGGGCCAGGGTGCCCAGGTTGTTGATCATGCCAGAAGCCTTGCGCGGAACGGGAAGTGCAAACTCCCGATAAATGAGGTGCCTCACTCGAACACAAAAGGCATTTGCCGTATCTGCCCGATAGAGCATGAACAGCCCATCGGACGAGGACTTGACGGATTCGACCATCAAACTGTCCGGAAGTCGCAGCAACTCGACCGTAGCGCCTTCCACAGGCTTGGTGTCTTGTTTGTCGGTAACAATACCGGTTAAAACGAGCCTGGCGTTTACTGTAAAAACAAGGCTCAGAAAAAGGAGGGTATATAGTAGTTTGCGCATGTTCTTTTTACTTCATCCATTTAGTGTCGGTTTGGGATTCGATCTTGAGATCCACTTTGTATTCGGTTCCGCCGTTGGTGACGGTCATCGTGCCCTCCCCCTTGTTGTTTTCGGTCAGCGCAACCATCAGACCGGTGGCCAAATCCACTCGACCTTCTATCGTAGCATTCCCTTTAATTGGCTGGTCATATTTGACTGAACTGTTGGTAGATGGCATCGACTCCATTTCTGAAATGCCAGAAAGGACAGCCTGACCGCCTTCGATGGCTTTTAGAGTGTAGGTGCTGAAAACAAGGAAGGACATGTCGTTGGCTGAAATCACGAAAGACGATTCCCAGCTATCGTTCGTATTGACCGGTTTTTCGGGAAGGTGGGCAAAAAGCGGTTCAAACATACTTTTAAGAGCCGACTCCTTGAGCAACATGTCGGCTTGTTTTTTGGCTTCGTCCTTTTTGGAATCTGGCAGGGAGTCGATAAAGAGCGTCACGTTGGTTTTGTATTCATTCAGATTGGAGAAACCGACAAATTTGCCGGAGGTGCTGAATTTAGTGATCAGCGGATACAGACTCATCTTGTTTTGGAGGCGCTCCACGGGGTCTTTGCCGGGTTTGGCAGAGCTGGTTTCTTTGGAGAACATGGCAGAACTGATCTTGTTGGCTATCGTGTCGAAGCGCATTTCCAGTTCCAGCACTCCTTTTTCCTGACCCAACAACTTGAAGCTGGTCACCCGGTTAGAAAGCACATTCACCACCATCGACTGACCTGCAACACCCTGTTGCATCGTTTGTTTGCTAATGGATTTGATGGTATAGACGCTACCTTTTTCAAGGTTCAGTTTCAAAGCAACCGGAGTTTGGGCCAAGAGTGAAGCACTCATCAGGGTGAAAAGCAAGGAGAAAAAGAAGGTTTTCATGACGGTATGTTTATGAAATTAAAAAGTTTCTGCGAGAGAGCAAATATACTTGTTTTTTCAATTCCCGAAATAAAAAAAAACGCCCCCGATGTGGAGGCGCTTTTCAACCTATTGATTTTTTTCTTAAAGCAAATTCGGCACAAAAACGGAGAATACCAAAATGGCGAGACCCAATGCCAGAACGGCGATGGTTTTGCCATTCACGCCTTTCCATTCCTTCAACAAGATGCCCCAGACATTGCTTAACATCACATTGAGAGCCATCAAGATGGACCAACTTAGGGCAAGCATGAGGGTGTTGTCTGCTAGGAAGCTTTTGCCAATGCCTAAAGCAAAGAATTGAGAGTACCAAAGTATGCCGGCAAGGGCACAGAACAGCATGTTGTTGAACCAAACGGAACCTTTGGTCTTGGAGTAGTCCGTGAAGGTTTTGTTTTTGCCGTTCTGATACAGGCAATAAACGGCGTTGGTGAGGAAACCACCGAACGTGACCATCAGGGTTGCGGGAAGCGTAGCGAACAGGGCATCGGCGCCGAGGGCTCTGACGGCATCCGCAATGGGGATACCGGCGCTAAGACCTAGGGCGAAACACGCACTCATCACACCAGCCAGCAAAGCAACCAGCAAACCTTTTGTCAATGCAAAATCCTTGACAGCGGCTTTCTTTTCTTCTTCCGTCATGTTCTGCGAACGAAGAGCGCCTGCGTAACCGATCACGGCGATGCCGGCGATGGCGATGGAGACACCGATCAGAATGATGAGGCCTTCACCGTGAAACAGATCCTTCTTGTCGAAGAAGATGGCAGGAATGAGGGTTCCAAAAGCGGAGCAAGTGCCCAATGCGATGGATTGGCCCAGAGCCACACCCAAATAGCGCATGCTCAAACCGAAGGTGAGACCGCCCACGCCCCAAAGGACGCCGAAGCCCATGGCTTTCAAAGCGGCGGAACTGTTGTCGGCAAGGACGGCACCCAGCGTGGAACCTTCAGGAACGGCCAGCAATGCTCCCAAGAACGGGAAAACCAGCCAGGCGAAGACGCCCTGCATGAGCCAGAAGGTTTCCCAGCTCCAGCCCTTCACTTTCTTGATGGGCACGTAGGAACTGGACTGCCCCAGGCTACCGATGGCAATGATCAACAAACCAATTAGCGTGTTCATGGTACTGCTTGGTTGTTAGCGTTTGGACGTGACGTCCACTTCGTATTGCTGAATGTTGGCGATGAAATCTTCACCGACTGGCACGTCGTTTTTGAGGCAGAACATATCCCAAACAGCATTCCACGGAAGGCTCTTGGCTTCTTCCAACATGGCGAGGCGTTCGAAATATTGGCCGTTTCCTTCCCATTTGCGGAGCATATCGATGGGTTCCAGCATGGCTTGCAGGAAGCATTTTTGGGTGGCGCGGCTACCAATGACGTAAGCACCGATGCGGTTGATGGAAGCGTCGAAGTAGTCCAAACCGATGTTGACACGGTCCAGTGCGTTGCAACGTACAATTTCCTTGGCCAAATCCATGGTGTCGTCGTTCATGATGGTCACATGGTCGGAGTCCCAACGGATGGGGCGGCTAACGTGCAGCATGATTTCGGGGGTGAAGAGCAACAAGGAGGAAATTTTGTCGGCGATGCTTTCGGTGAGGTGGAAGTGGCCGGTATCCAAGGTTACAATCTTTTGATTCTGAACACCATAGCCCAAGTAGAAATCGTAGGAACCAACGGTGTAGCTTTCGGCACCGATACCGAAGAGTTTGGCTTCGATGCAGTCCTTCATGTTTTCGTATTTGGTTTCGAAGATCTGATCTAGGGAATCTTTCAGCAATTCGCGGTATTTCAGGCGGTTCACGGTTTGATCCTTGCTTCCGTCGTGGATCCAAAGGTTCATCACGCAGGGGCTGCCCTGGAAAACACCCATTGCTTCGGAGATGGCGCGGCAACGTTTGGTGTGCTCGATCCAGAAGTTACGGATTTCGGGATCCGGGTTGGCCAGTGTCAATTCACCGGATTTCGGATGCGAAAAAGAAGAGGAATTGAAATCGAGTTTGAAACCGTTTTCTTTGGCCCAGACCATCCAGCTTTGGAAATGTTTGGGTTCAAGTTGGTCGCGGTCTACGAAAACGCCGCCGAAGTCGCCGTAAATGGCGTGCAGGTTGAGGCGGTGCTCCCCTGGGATGAGGGATGCGGCCTTGATGATGTCGGCGCGAAGTTCTTCGATGTTGCGGGCTTTGCCGGGATAGTTGCCGGTAGCTTGAATACCGCCGCTCAGTACGCCGTCGGGATTTTCAAAACCGGATACATCGTCTGCCTGCCAGCAGTGCAGGGAAAGGGAGATTTTCTGGATTTTTTCCAGTGCGACATCGGTGTTGATACCGACAGCTGCGTAGCGTTCTTTGGCCAGTTCGTAAGCGGACTGAACCGTTTTTTTGTTTACCATACTCGTTATTTTTAATTGAAATGTTTGAATTTAATTGGATACACGAAATTACTAAATGATGGAAATATATCTCTGATAGGCGGCTTCCCAGACTTCGGCTTCTTCAGGCAGAAAAACATCGGGCGTAACGGATTTGCGAATGACGGTACGCATCTCGGTCAGGTCGGCTACGATGCCCAGCGCTTTGGCTTGCATCATGACGTTGCCAATGGCCGTGGCTTCGGATGGACCAGCAACGACGGGCATGCCGATGGCGTTGGCCGTGAATTGGTTGAGCAGCTTGTTCTGCGCTCCGCCGCCGATGATGTGCAACTTTTCGATTTGGAACGGAGCAACCTGTTGCAGTTTGCCAAGTACGTCCCGGTATTTCAGTGCCAGACTGTCAAAAATGCAACGGATGAATTCCGAATGGGTGGATGGAACACGCTGGCCGGTGGCGGCACAGTATTCCTGAATGGCGCTGCACATGCTGTGCGGATTGGCGAACGAGGCATGGTCGGGATCGACCAAACTCTTGAAGCCCTCGGCGTTGGAAGCCAGACCGACAATGGTTGGGTAACTGTACGAGGTGCCTTCTTTTTCCCATTCCTTGCGGCATTGTTCGAGCAGCCACATGCCGGTGATGTTTTTGAGGAAACGGGTGGTGCCGTCCACACCGCCTTCGTTGGTAAAATTCATTTCGAAGGAAGCCTCTGAAATAATGGGATCCACCACTTCGATGCCCATGAGCGACCAAGTGCCGGAACTTAAGTAAGCGAAGCGTTCGTTTTCTGCCGGAATGGCAGCGATGGCTGAACCGGTGTCGTGACCAGCTACGGCGCAGACGGGCACGTTGCCCAGGCCAGAAAATTCAGCCAATTCGTCCGTAAGGTTGCCAATGACCACTCCCGGATAAATGATTTCGGGCAGTATGGAGGGTTTCACGCCAGCGGTTGCCAACAACTTTTCGTCAAACTTCTTGGTGCGCGGATTCAGGATCTGAGAAGTGGAAGCGATGGTGTATTCGCAGACCATTTTGCCGGTAAGCATGTAGGATAAGGCATCCGGCATGAACAGGATCTTGTCGGCGGCCTGAATGGCGGAACCACCTTCACGCGTGGCGGCAAACAATTGATACAGGCTGTTGAAATTCATGATCTGGATACCGGTGAGGTCGTAGACTTCTTTGCGGGACACCAATTTAAAGAATTCTTCGGGCATGCCGTTGGTATAGGGATCGCGGTAGGCGCGTGGGCATCCCAGAAAGCTTCCGTCCTTTCCCACATAAACAAAATCGACGCCCCAAGTATCTATACCGATGGCGTCGATTTTCACTTTCTGGGCTGCTGCGGCCTTCAATCCTTCTTTGAGGGATTCGTACAGGCCGTATATGTTCCAGTAGAATTTACCGTTGACAGGCTGGATGGCATTTGGGAAACGAGTCAGTTCCTCCATTTGGAGGGTACCGTCGGCCAGAGTGGCCAGAATGGAGCGTCCGCTGGTTGCGCCCAGGTCGAAAGCGAGAAAAGTGGTGGTTTGCATGGCATTAAATTTGAAACGCTACAAAATTAGCTTTCTTTTCTGAAACAACAAGGCTCAAGTAGGGCAAAAAGACTTAAAAAAATGACAATAAGTGTGAATTTTCGTCAGCGGATTTTATTGGCTTGAAAGGCCGGTCCAGCCTTTCGGATGAAATACACCGTCGAAAGCAAAACAAGAACCATTCCAGTTTCGTAGGTCACTGAAAAACCAAACCATTCGGACAAGCTTCCTCCGAAAACAAGGCCGATGCCAATGCCGAGGTCCCAGCTGGTGAGGTAGGTGGAACTGGCCGTAGCGCGTCGGTTGTTGGGTGCCAAGTCTACGAAGAGGGTGTTGTAGGCCGGAAAAATCATACCATAGCCCACGCCCAAAAGGATGGCGACCACAAAGAAAAGGATGGAAACAGCATGCCCATAGTTGGTTGCAAAAAGGCCGAGCAAGCCTAAAATGCCGAAAGCCAGCAGGATGATTGTTTGCCCGGATGTAATGACCGATAGGAGTTTGCCACGGTCGATCAGTTTGCCGGCAAAGGTTCTGGAAGATATGAGTCCTACGGCCATCAGGGAGAAAAACAAGCCGATGGAGCCATGTATCTGTATTTCTTTGGAATAAAGTGCCAGGTAGGAGGTGGTGATGCCATAAGGTATCGCCATGAGCAACAGGCTTATACCAGCAGGAATACCCTTTTTCAGGAAAAATCGGTCGAGTGAAAGCGGTTCTGTTTCTGATCGTTCTTTTTTGGGTACCTTGATGTAGTTGGCACAAACATAGCCCAGCATTCCGCAAGCCAAAGCTGCATAGAATAGACTGTTGTAAGAATGACCACTTTCCAACAACAGGAGGCCGATCATAGGCCCGGTAGCCATGGCCAGGTTGTTGGCGATACCAAAATAACCCAGCCCCTCTCCTCTTCTGGAGGAAGGCATGATGTCGATGATCAGGGTGTTTCCAGTCGTAGTGACCAAGCCAAAGGTCAAGCCATGAAGTATGCGCAGAAAGACGATCAGTAGGATGGTTTCCACCATCGGGTAGGCCACAAAAGCGGCGACAAAAAGCCCATAACCAATTAGATAAACGGTTTTTCGCTGAAAACGGTCGGCCAAAAAACCTGAAAAAGGGCGGATGGCAAGCGCCGCGACAACGTAACACGAAAGAATTAGCCCCACTTGAGCAATGGAAGCATGGAAGGTGTCCAACAAATAAACGGGGAGCACGGGGAGCAGCAAATAAAATCCGAAGAACAGGAAAAAATTGCCCAAGCAGGCAAAATAGAAACTGGTTGTGAAAAGCTTATCTTTTGGTAACGTATCCATAGATGCCTTTTATCCTATTAAAAATCGTCCCGCAAAGGTAGTAAAATCTCTGCGGAACTTTGCAAATTCTTTCTTACCTTCGTCGGGAAAATATAAATATCTAACCCAAATATTGCAATGATTGACCAACTAACCATAGACCGCATCATGGATGCCGCGCGCATCGAGGAAGTGGTGGGAGAATTTGTCACATTGCGGAAAAGGGGCATCAATTACACGGGTTTATGCCCGTTTCACGATGAGAAGACGCCTTCGTTCAGCGTCTCGCCCACTCGTGGCATTTGCAAGTGTTTCAGCTGCGGAAAGGGTGGAAACGTGGTGCATTTCATCATGGAGCACGAGCAACTCAGCTACTACGATGGGCTGAAATGGCTGGCTCGAAAGTACCACATCGAAGTGGTGGAAAAAGAGCTGAATCCGGAGGAACAGCAGGTACGCAACGACCGCGAGAGCATGTTCATCCTGAACGAGTTCGCCAGAGATTATTACGTGCGAACCCTTCACGAGCACATCGACGGGAAGTCCATCGGACTGGGATATTTCAAAGAGCGGGGTTTCCGCGAGGACATCATCCGCAAGTTTCAGTTGGGTTTCAGTTTGGAAGAGCGTTCAGCGTTCAGCAAAGAGGCTGTTCGGAAAGGCTATTCGAAAGATTTTTTATTGAAAACGGGGCTTTCGCTGGCCAACGAGCAAGGGGAGCTGCACGATCGTTATCGAGCGCGGGTGATGTTTCCAGTCCATACATTGTCGGGCAAGGTGGTCGCTTTTGGCGGTCGCATCCTTAAAAAAGATGAAAAAGCGGCGAAATACGTTAATTCACCTGAATCGGAAATCTACCATAAAAGCAACGAGCTTTACGGCATTTATTTCGCCAAACAGGCCATCGCCAAAAACGACCGATGCTTCTTGGTGGAAGGCTATACGGATGTGATCTCGATGCATCAGGCAGGCATTGAAAACGTGGTGTCTTCGTCGGGTACGGCCCTGACGCACGGGCAGATACGGATGATACACCGGTTCACCAAGAACGTGACCGTGCTGTACGACGGCGACGCGGCCGGCATCAAGGCTTCCCTCAAGGGCATCAATTTATTGTTGGAAGAAGGGCTGAACATCAAGGTCTTGCTGCTTCCCGACGGTGAAGATCCGGACTCGTTCGCCAAGAAACACAGTTCCACCGATTTTATCCAGTATTTGAAGGATCACGAGACCGATTTCATTCGGTTCAAAACCGAGATCTTATTGAAGGATGCAGGCAACGACCCCATCAAGCGGGCGGGTCTGATTCAGGATTTGGTGGAGAGCATTTCGCTCATTGCGGACGACATCACGCGCTCCGTATATATAAAGGAGTGCAGCAGGCAGTTGGATTTCGACGAAAACTTACTGCATACGGAAGTTAATAAGAAGCGCTACAACCAGTTGCAGCGGGAACAGCAGAAGCGGACTGCCGCATCGAACGGATTACCTACGGCGGACAGGCGAAAGCCTTTGAATGCCTATGTTAATCAAGGTGGTTATGGCAATTCAGGGGGAAACCAGGTTGGAGGCAGACCCAACAATACGGTGGTGGTTCCAATTACTTCAACCGGCGGAACTGCGCTGGATGAGGAGCAATTTGGCCCCCCGCCTTCCGAAGAATACCTTGGCGGAAATGATCCAGACTTCATGGGCGGCCCAGCGCAACAACCTAGAGTGAATATTCAGCCATTGATGCCTGCGAAAACGGAAAATCTGTACGATGCATTCGAACGGAACATCCTCAAGCAGGTTCTGCGCCATGGGGCCATGAAGCTCTGCGATGATGAAAACGAGGACGGCAGCATCCGAGCGGTTTCGGTCACTGAATTTATTTTGGCAACCTTGGCCTCGGATGAAATTGAAATGCACCATCCCCTGCTCAAGCGAATGTTGGAGGAAGCGGCTGACGAATATCAAAAGCCGGGCTACAATCCCGAACGCCATTTCCGGAACCATCGTGAACCGGAAATCAGTATGTTGGCAGCCGATCTGATCAGTGAGCATTATGAATTGAGCAAATACCACGCCCGATATCAGAAACTGGAAAAAGATTCCGAAAAGCTGGACGAAATCATACCAAGAGTGCTGGAGGACCTCAAAAATGCCATCATTCAGAACGAAGGCCAGGCGTTGGCAGCCGCTTTGAAAAAAGCGCAGCGAGACAAAGACGAACCTGAGGTAAACCGACTCAGCCTGGAGATATTCCGGCTGCAACAAACCAAGCGGGACCTGGGCAAGCGCCTGGGCGAACGCATCGTAGTTCGATAATCTTAACATACACTACCGAAATGTACCCTTTAGAAGCAAAAAACATTTTTAAATCGTATGCCGGGCACCAGGCGCTGACCGATGTGAGCATCCAGGTTCCCGGGCAACAAGTTTATGGTCTGCTCGGCCCAAACGGAGCCGGAAAGACGACGTTGATTCGCATCATCAACAACATCACGGCGCCCGACAGTGGTCAAGTGCTTTGGGAAGGCCGCCCCATGCAGCCTTCGGACATCGCGTACATCGGCTATTTGCCGGAAGAACGCGGTTTGTACAAAAAAATGAAAGTGGGCGAACAGGCGCTATACCTGGCCAGACTCAAAGGTCTGAGCAAACAAGATGCCCAGACGCGCCTCAAATACTGGTTCGACAAATTCGACATCACTTCTTGGAGCAACCGGAAACTGGAGGAGCTTTCCAAAGGGATGGCGCAGAAGATTCAGTTCATCATTACGGTGCTGCACGAACCGAAACTGTTGATTTTCGACGAACCGTTCAGCGGCTTCGATCCGTTGAACGTGCAATTGCTCAAGGATGAGATCCTTTATTTGAAAAACCAAGGCGCCACGGTGATTTTTTCCACGCACAATATGTCGTCGGTGGAGGAAATCTGCGACGAGATCAGCCTGATCAACCAGTCGAAAGTGGTGTTGCAGGGCAAGGTGAGCGAGATTCGTCGGCAATACAATAAGGGTATTTATGTGCTGAAAGCGGAGGCTCCTTTGAGTGGCATTCCTGCAGGAAAACTGTATGAAACGCTTTCGACCGACGAAAAAAATGGCAAGCTGACGCTGCAGATTCAAAAGAAACCGGATGTAACCACCCGCGAACTATTGGTGGAGCTTTCCGCCCTCTATGAAATCCACGGATTCGAAGAAGAGATTTCCAGCATGAACGACATTTTCATTCAAACAGTACAGCCATGAGCAAAATAGGATTGATCATTGAACGGGAATACTTGACCCGTGTGAAGAAGAAATCGTTTATCATTCTGACGTTTCTCACGCCTTTGCTGCTGGTGGCGCTCATTGCCGTTCCGTTGGCTTTGTCGATGGTAAAAAGCTCGGATGTGAAGACCATTGCGGTGTCCGATTCAGACGGACTTTATCTGAAACGTCTCGAAAACAACGACCAATATAAGTTTGTGCCTGCCAAAGACGGCATGGCGACGGTTCGTAAACAAATCACCGATGAAGGCTCTGTTTATGGGTATTTAGTGATAAAAGGCAATTTGAGCAAAGATTCCTCCTCGGTAAACATCTATACGGTGAAACAGGCTGAAATGGAAATGAAGGATTTTATTTCCGGGCAACTCAAAGAATTGGCCAGAAAGGATAAAATCGCTTCTTACAACATTGAGGGTCTGGACAAGATCATTGAGGATTCGAACCCCAAACTGAGCATCAACACCATCAAATGGGAAAAGGATGGCACCGAAAAGGAAAGTTCATCGGAACTGGCCATGGTCATTGGTCTGATCGCCACTTTTGTCATCTATATCTTCATCTTCGCCTACGGCGCCATGGTGATGAACGGGGTCATTGAAGAAAAAACCAACCGCATTGTGGAAGTCATCGTTTCATCCGTGAAACCGTTTGACCTGATGATGGGAAAAATCATCGGCATCGCCATGGTTGGGCTAACGCAGGTTTTGCTTTGGGTGGTCCTCATCGGTGGAACGCTGGGTATAGCGACGTATGCGCTTAAAGACAAGGTCAGTGACGAGCAGTTAAAGAAAATCAGCACTGAAATGGTTCAGAGCCAGACCATGACGAATCCCAGCATGCAAGCAGCTCAAGTAAAGCAACTTACAGATCAAACCAGTGATATTCCAGACGTTCAAAAAATCCTGAAGATGGTTTCAAGCATCAATCTGGGCGAAATAGTCTTTTGGTTTGTGTTGTATTTCCTGGGTGGTTATTTGCTTTACGCCTCGCTTTTTGCAGGCTTCGGGAGTGCCATCGACAACCAGGAAGATTCGCAACAGTTTGTGCTACCGCTTACCATTCCCGTACTGTTTGCGCTATATGCAGGCATGTACAGCGCCCAAAATCCGGATGGTCCGCTGGCCTTCTGGTGCTCGATGTTCCCACTCACCTCCCCCATCGTGATGATGGTGCGCATACCTTTCGGCGTTCCACTTTGGGAGTTGTTGGTTTCCTTCGGTTTGCTCGTAGTGACCTTCCTTTTAGCGGTAAAAATGGCGGCCAAGATCTACCGGACAGGCATTTTGATGTACGGCAAGAAAGTCACTTACAAGGAATTGATCAAGTGGCTTCGGTACAAGAATTGAAAAAAACAGCGTATCTTTGCAAGTATGGAAAAAAAGAATGTATTGGTTCAAAAGATTGTTGAAGGTATTCAGGAACGTAAGGGTAAAAAAATAACTGTGGTCAATCTGTCGAAATTGGATGCCCCAGCCCGCTATTTTGTGCTCTGTGAGGGAACTTCCAACACACAGATACTGGCCATCACGGAATCCGTGAAGGTGTATGTACGTGAAAACACGGGTGAAAGTCCCTTTGCGATGGATGGTATGAACAATGCGTTGTGGATTGCCATGGATTACGGGGATGTGATGGTTCATATTTTTGAACGCGAAACCCGGCAGTTCTATAACCTGGAGCACTTGTGGGCAGATGCCAAATTGACAGACGTTCCAGATATGGAATGATTTATGCATTAAAAAACGCAACCGGACAGTTTCCGGTATTTAACGAACACAAGGATGGAAAAGAATCCCCTCAAAAAAGATAATAAATCGCCCCAATTCAAATTCAATCCGTATTGGATTTACGGCATCATTTTACTCGGCATTCTGGGCCTTGCCTTTTACGACAAAGGTGGGGAGGTAAAAAAGGAAATTCGAATGGACCAGTTGGAAGCCTACATCCAAAAGGGTTGGGTTTCAAAAATCAATGTCATTAAAGATAAGGACATTGCCGAAGCCTACATTTATGACAATGCGTCAAAAACGGTTTTCGGTGACAAGTCGGAGATCAAGGGGGGTAAGGTGACCGTCACCATCCCTTCGGCCGACAAATTCGATGATTTCGCCAGCAAAATCAGTGAAAAATACAATTTCACCAACGTCAACTACGTAAAAAGTGACGGAAACAGTATTTTTTACTCCATACTATTTAATATTTTGCCCTTTGTGGTGCTTATCGGCCTCTGGTTCTTCCTGATGAAAAGGATGTCCGGCGGAGGTGGCGGTGGCGGAGGCGGAGGCGTTTTCAACGTCGGCAAATCCAAGGCGCAGATTTTTGACAAAGGTGCAGCCAATCGCATCACCTTCAAGGATGTAGCCGGTCTTTCCGAAGCCAAAACCGAAGTGGAGGAAATCGTTTCCTTCTTGCGCAGTCCGTCCAAATACACCGAACTGGGTGGTAAAATTCCAAAGGGCGCTTTGCTCGTAGGCCCTCCCGGAACCGGTAAAACATTATTGGCCAAAGCCGTAGCCGGTGAAGCCGATGTGCCTTTTTTCTCGCTTTCCGGCTCTGACTTCGTGGAAATGTTCGTGGGCGTGGGTGCTTCCCGTGTGCGTGACCTTTTCCGTCAAGCCAAAGAAAAAGCGCCTTGCATCGTGTTCATCGACGAAATTGACGCGGTTGGCCGTGCCCGTGGCAAGAACCCCAACATGGGTGCCAACGACGAACGGGAAAATACGCTCAACCAATTGCTCACTGAAATGGACGGATTTGGCTCCAACAGCGGGGTCATCATTCTTGCTGCAACAAATAGGGCTGACATTCTGGACAAAGCATTGCTTCGTGCCGGACGTTTTGACCGACAAATAAATGTGGACCTGCCAGACATTACCGAACGCCACGCCATTTTCAACGTACACCTGCGGCCCATCAAATACGACGAAAGTGTCGATCCCGAATTCATGGCCAGACAAACGCCTGGTTTCTCCGGTGCCGACATTGCAAACGTTTGTAACGAAGCGGCCTTGATCGCTGCCCGCAAAGGTAAGAACATCGTGCAGAAACAGGATTTCCTGGATGCGGTGGACCGCATCATTGGCGGGCTGGAAAAGAAAAACAAGATTACGACCGTTGCCGAACGCCGATCCATTGCCATTCACGAAGCCGGCCATGCCACCTTGAGCTGGTTGCTCGAACATGCGCACCCGCTCATCAAAGTGACCATCGTACCCCGTGGTAAAGCCTTGGGCGCTGCATGGTACTTACCCGAAGAACGGCAGCTCACCACCAAAGAACAGATGCTGGACGAAATGTGTGCCACCTTAGGCGGACGCGCAGCTGAAGAAGTCTTTTTGGGCAACGTTTCCACTGGTGCATTGAACGACCTGGAACGGGTCACCAAGCAAGCATACGCCATCATCGTCTATTATGGTATGAGCGGCAGCTTGCAAAACATCAGCTATTTCGATTCATCGGGTGCCAACGAATATGCTTTCTCCAAGCCTTACAGTGAAAAGACGGCCGAAGCCATCGATCAGGAAGTGAAGCTGATGGTGAACGAACAATACGAACGTGCCAAACGCATCCTAAACGAAAACGGCAAAGGGCACAACGCCTTGGCCGACATGTTGGTGGAACGCGAAGTCATCTTTGCAGACGACCTGGAGCATGTCTTCGGCAAACGTCCATGGATTTCCCGCACCGATGAAATCGTTGAGGCGCAGAAGAAAGTGGATGCAGCGGAAGCTTTGGCCAATCCAGTTTTTCCCGAACTCGTAGCCGTCAAGAACGATGCGCCTGCCGTTGGTGAAATTGCCGAAGCCGCTCCTGAAACAAAGGCCGATGCCACAGAGCCGGAAACAACTGATAATCAACCAAAAGCCTGATACTTCCACGCGTCCGAACATGAAAAATATAGTTACCAGAGGCATTTCCGGGAGTATTTATGTGGTGATCATTGCCGCAGCCATCCTGATCAGTCCGTACACCTATCTCCTGCTGTTTGCCGCTGTAACCGGCGCTTGCCTTTGGGAGTTTTACGGTTTGCTCGAAAAAAAGGGTGAAGCGGTCATTGACAAGCCCATGGCCACTTTTGGAGGTGTTTACCTCTTTGTTTCGGGCTTTTTGTGGTTTTCGGAGGATCTGCCGCTCAAGTACATCGTGCTTTGGTTCATCATCATGCTCTATCTGTTCATTCGCGAGCTCTACACCAAAGACGAACGGGCTGTCAGAACCATCGCTTATACTTTTTTTGCTCAGATTTACATTGCCTTGCCCTTCATGTTCCTGTCCAGGCTTGGTTTTCCCCGCGACACCACTGGTTTGGTGACCTACGACCCAACCCTGATCATGGCTTTTTTCTTTCTGATTTGGGCTTCAGACACGGGTGCTTATCTGGTTGGATCGGCTTTTGGCAAGCACCGGCTGTTTGAACGCATTTCACCCAAGAAGTCGTGGGAAGGATTTTTCGGCGGACTGATCATGGCCATGGGTTTTGCCATCGGCATCTATTATTTGTTCCCCTCCGAACTCAATCTTCTGCAGTGGATTGGCTTTGCATTGACCACGGTCATTTTCGGAACTTTCGGCGATTTGGTGGAATCCATGATCAAACGGTCCTTGGCCATCAAGGATTCCGGCAACATCATTCCTGGTCACGGCGGTATGCTGGATCGGTTCGACAGCAGCATCTTGGCCGCTCCCGCCATCGTGATCTACTATTTATTCATGTTTTAACCCTTACGAATTAAACCCTACGATTGTTTTTCCATCAGAAAACCAGACAGACCAATCATGGGAAAAACAGATGACGCGTTACTGCTTGAGATGCTCCGCGACGAACCACAGCGGCATAAGGCATTCAACCTGTTGGTTAAGGATTATTCCGAAAGTCTTTATTGGCAAATCCGCAAGATGGTTCTTGCCCACGACGATGCCAATGATGTGCTTCAAAACACATTTCTGAAATGCTGGTCCAACTTGGATCAATTTCGCGGTGATTCCAAGATTTCCACCTGGATGTACCGCATTGCCATCAACGAAACGTACACGTTCCTCAACAAAGAAAGGCAAAAGAACCAGTTCGGCATTACCGACCTGGAGGACACCATGGTGCAGAATTTGCAGGGGGATGCCTATTTTGACGGGGATGAAGCCGCCTTGAAATTGCAGAAAGCGATTTTGTCGTTGCCCGACAAGCAAAGGCTCGTGTTCAACATGAAGTATTACAACGAACTGAAATACGATGAAATTTCAGACATTCTGGGAACATCGGTAGGCGCTCTGAAAGCTTCCTACCACTATGCCGTAAAGAAGATTGAAGCGTTTATGGCACTTGAAATCTAAAAAATAAATTAAACCTTACGGAACGAGTGACGTCTAAGTTGCAATAAGGAGATTCGGATATGAAAAAGTTCACGTTGAAAGAAACAGGCGATCGAAACGTTTTCCGCGTACCGGAAGATTATTTCGCAAATCTGGAAATGCAGTTGAACGAACGCATCGTTGCGGTTGAAGCTGAAAATAAATTGGAAAGCAGGGCATCTTCCCACAAAAGAGGCGGCATCATCCTGACCATGCAAAGCGTTCGCCCCCTACTCTACATGGCAGCGATGTTTGTGCTGTTGTTGTTCAGCATTGCGCTTGTTTTTCATTACAAATCAACTTCTGGTAGCCTCCGTGCGCAGGACATCAGCGCGGAACAAGCTGTTCCAACAGCTGAGGATTACCTGATCAGCTCCGTGGGAACCTATGGTATCTCGCAATATTATGTGGAATCTCAAGTAACGGAATAGCATCATGAAGAGATTGACGTTTTTAGTTTTATCGCTCGTGTTGACAATGGGTTTGGCTGCACAGGATCAGCCGAAGGCCCAAAGTCACGACGAAATCCGCAAGCAGCGCTGGGAGGATATGAAAGTGAAGCGTGCTGCCTATTATACGGAGAAAATCTGTTTGACATCGGAGGAAGCTCAATTGTTTTGGCCGGTATTCAACGAATTGCAGAACAAGAAATGGAAATTGCACCAGCAGATGTCTGCTCAGTTCCATAACGGTATAAAAGATGAGCAGGGCCACCCGATCATCAATTATGCCAAGGTGAATGACGAACTCATTCGCATCAAGGTCCAGGAAGCCAATCTGGACAAAAGCTACCACGAACGGTTCAAGAAAATTTTAATTCCTGAAAAGCTTTTTAGGTATTATGGGGCGGAGCGTGATTGGGCGAATAAGCTGCTAAAGGATATCGAAAAACGCGGCGACAAAAAATAATTATTCCAAGGATTTGGCTTCGTTCCAGATGAGGTCCATTTCTTCGAGGGTCATGTTGCGGAGGGAGCGGCCTTGCTGCAAGGTCTTTTCTTCCAGGTAGTTGAAGCGGCTGCGGAATTTGTGGTTGGTGCGCTCCAGGGCGTTGTCCGGATTGATTTGATACAGTCTGGCAGCGTTGATCAGGCTAAAAAAGAGGTCGCCGAATTCGGACTCCATCTTGTCAGTGTCCAAAACATCAATTTCGGCCTTCAGCTCCATAAATTCTTCTTGTACCTTGTCCCAAACCTGTTCGCGGTGGTCCCAGTCGAAACCGACGCCACGGGCTTTGTCTTGCATTCGGAAGGCTTTGATCATGGATGGCAAGGCTTCGGGAACGCCCGATAGCACCGACTTGTTGCCGTCCTTTTCCTTCAACTTCAGCTTTTCCCAGTTTTGTTCCACTTCGCGAGCTCCAGAAACTTCGACCTCCCCGAAAATGTGGGGATGGCGGTAGATGAGTTTCTGAACAAGTTTGTCACAGACGTCCTGAATATCGAATTGGGCGTTTTCGGCACCGATCTTGGCGTAAAATACGATGTGCAACAGAATGTCACCCAGTTCTTTGCTGATTTCGGCTGAATCTTTATCCAACAGGGCTTCGCTCAGTTCGTAAGTTTCTTCGATGGTGAGGGGGCGCAGGCTTTCGTTGGTCTGTTCCTTGTCCCAGGGGCATTTGGCCCGGAGTTCATCCATCACGTCGAGTAAACGGCCAAAGGCCTGCATTTGCGATTCTCTGCTGTGCATCTTTTGAAACTTATTTCTGAAGCGAATAAATGCCTTCTTCCAGGGAATGGATCTTGGATTCGGCATCGGCTTGTTTCTTGCGTTCAGCCTCCACCACTTCGGGTTTTGCGTTCGCAACAAAGCGCTCGTTGCTGAGTTTGCCGGTGACAGATTTCAGGAAACCTTGCAGGTAAACGATTTCGGTCTGCATCTTGGCGATTTCTTCCTCCACGTTGATGAGCGAACCCATCGGTACGGCGTATTCCGTGGTTCCAACCATGAAGGAAACGGCACCAGCGGGTTTCTCTGCCGAAGCGGTGACGCTGGTAAGATTGGCCATTTTGAGCAATACGGCATCGTAGGCGGCGTCGTGCTCACCCAAAATCTGCAGTTCCAGGGTTTCCTTATTGGGAATGTTCCGTTCCAGTCGGATGGTTCGAATGGCAGAAACGATGGCTTTGGTCACCTCGAATTCAGTCAGAATGCTGGTGTCGAACGCTGCGACTTGAGGCTGACGGGTCAGCATGATGCTTTCGCCTTCCTGGCGTTCGGCAATGTTTTGCCAGAGTTCCTCCGTGATGAAAGGCATGAACGGGTGCAAGAGTTCGAGCAGGGTTTCGAAAGAACCCAGCGTTTGTTTGAGTGTCTTGGCATCGATGGCGTGCTGGTAGGCAGGCTTGATCATTTCCAGGTACCAGGAGGAAAATTCGTCCCAGAAAAGTTTGTAGACGGTCATCAGGGCTTCCGACAGACGGAATTTTCCGAAAAGGTCGTCCATTTCATTGACGGCGTTCTTGAGTTGCTTGTCAAACCATTCGACGGCGATGCGGGAAGATTCGGGTTGGGGCAGGTTTGCATCGACGTTCCAGCCTTTGACGAGCCGGTAGGCGTTCCAAATCTTGTTGTTGAAGTTGCGGCCTTGTTCACAAAGCGCAACATCGAAGAGTATGTCGTTACCGGCGGGTGCGGCTAGCATCATGCCCATGCGGACGCCGTCGGCGCCGAACTCGCTGATGAGGTGGAGCGGTTCCGGGGAATTGCCCAGGGACTTGGACATTTTGCGGCCTTGCTTGTCGCGAACGATACCGGTGAGATACACATTCTTGAAGCAGATATCGTGCTGGTATTCAAGGCCGGAGATAATCATGCGGGCCACCCAGAAAAACAGGATGTCCGGACCGGTCACCAAGTCGTTGGTGGGGTAATAATAGCGGATGTCCTCGTTGTTGGGACGGTTGATGCCGTCGAACACGGAGATGGGCCACAACCAGCTGGAGAACCAGGTGTCGAGACAGTCTTCGTCTTGGCGGAGGTCGTCGAGCGTATAGGGTTTTTCATCGCAGCAGCAGGCGCATTTGCCATCGAAAAGCTTGGCGTTGGCGAGCATCAGGGCTTCCTGAGCCGTTTCAGCCACCACGTAACCGCCCTTGGGCAAGTACCAGGCAGGAATTTGATGACCCCACCAGAGTTGGCGGGAGATGCACCAGTCCTTGACGTTTTCCATCCAATGGCGGTAGGTATTCTTGAATTTAGGCGGAACCAGTTTGATGTCGTCGTTCATCACAGCGTCCAGGGCAGGTTTGGCCAAATCGGTCATTTTGAGGAACCATTGCATGGATAGCTTGGGCTCGATGGGCACATGGGTGCGCTCGGAATATCCGACTTTGTTGGTATAGGGTTCCACCTTTTCAATCAAACCGGCGTTTTCAAGGTCTTTTTCGATCTTGGCTCGGACATCGAAGCGATCCATGCCGGCGTACATTTGCCCGTATTCGTTCAGAGTTCCGTCGTTGTTGAAAATATCGATGGATTCGAGGTTGTACTTCTCACCGAGCAGGTAATCGTTCACATCGTGGGCCGGCGTTACTTTGAGGCAACCGGTACCGAATTCGATGTCGACGTATTCGTCTTGAATGACCGGTATGGAACGCCCAATGAGCGGAACGATGACGCGCTTGCCTTTGAGGTGGGCGTTTTTGGGATCGTTCGGATGGATGCACATGCCGGTATCGCCCAATATCGTTTCCGGACGAGTGGTGGCAACGACGGCAAAACCGTCTTCTCCTTCGATTTTATATTTTAGGTAATAGAGTTTGGAATTGACTTCTTTGAACACCACTTCCTCGTCTGAAAGGGCGGTTTGGGCTTGCGGGTCCCAGTTGACCATGCGGACGCCTCTGTAAATCAGACCTTTTTGGTGTAGGTCTACAAAAACTTTCAGCACGCTTTCGGAGCGGGCTTCGTCCATGGTGAAACAGGTACGGTCCCAATCGCAAGAAGCTCCGAGTTTCTTGAGTTGTTCCAGGATCATGCCACCGTGCTTTTCGGTCCATTCCCAAGCGTGTTTGAGGAATTCTTCGCGACCGATGTCGGCTTTTTGGATGCCTTCAGCAGCGAGTTTGGCCACGACCTTGGCTTCGGTCGCGATGGAAGCATGATCGGTTCCTGGTACCCAGCAGGCATTTTTGCCTTGCATGCGGGCACGACGAATCAGAATGTCTTGAATGGTGTTGTTGAGCATGTGCCCCATGTGCAGCACGCCGGTGACGTTGGGGGGTGGAATAACGATGGAATAGGCCTCCCGTTCATCGGGAACGGATCGGAACATGTGGTGGTCCATCCAATATTGATACCATTTGTCTTCTACTTCGGCCGGGTTGTACTTGCTCGCAATTTCCATAAATTTCAATAAAAAAACGGGGTTCATTCAGTTGCCAAAGATAGTGAAAATCCACCTAAACGCCCGTAAATGGCTATTCTATTTGTATATACCTTAAAAAAATCGCATTAAAAAAGTGCAAAAAAGCAAAAATAATATATCTTTGCGATTGTAAGCCATTTTGTTTTATTAACAATCTATGAAACGGTCGGTGCTTATGCTGGTACCATTGCTTATCATAGCAACTGAAACAATCCGAAAGGATACTGATAATTATCATTCTTAAACATAACCAAAAACAAAAACTTTATGAAAAGAAACATGAAATCCCTGTTGGTCGTTGCATCCATGCTTTCCGCAATCGGCTTTACAGCTTGCGATGAAAATGCCACGATTGACGTTCCGGGTCCGGATGTAGATTTCACTTTTAACTATTCCGACATTAATGCCATTGGCGCACCAGCTCTGAGAGGCTATTCCGTTTGGCAGGTCGTTGCATCGGATTCCATTCCGGGTGAAGATGTCGTGGGCTTTCTTGAATCCGACGAAACCAACAAGCAATATGCGGAAGCCATCGTAGCTGCAACGCTGGTAGATGGCCAATTGACCGTTTCCGGCGGCAATTTCAATTTTGCCGGAGTGGACTCTGTCAAGATCGTTTACCAAATTGTTGGCTTAAGCACAGTATATGATCTTGTTGTGGGTGCACCTGAACATGGAGTTCTTGAAGTCATTCATTTCAACGACATCAAGATTACGAAAGATCAGGCATTGGAAATGATCAGCAAAGACAAGGTTGCCAGCATGTATGTCAAAGTTAACCCGTTGGTTCAACCGAATTGCTTTGCTCCAGGAGCCATTTATAGCTTTACGGCAGCTTCCTTGTTGAGTGTGAAAGCCTCGAGTGCATTAGGCGGCGGACTTGGACTTTAAGCGTCAGGCTTACTGAACCTTATTCAAAAAATAATATCGGGGCAAAGACCTTTCATGGTTTTCGCCCCGATTTTGTTTTGTTCAGGTTTGGAATTCAGCCTAGTCTAAAGTCGGATCCTTCAAAAAAATTGTGCTCTTATTCCTTGGTCAATCCTGTTCAGAATACGCGCTTGTCGACCCCTTCCACAAAGTTGATGAATGCTTGGTTGACGAGTCTGACTCCGCCTGGTGTGGGATAATCGCCTGAGAAGTACCAATCTCCAGTGTGGTTGGGGCACGCTTCGTGCAGTTTCTCCGTGGTTTGGTAAACCAGCTGAATCTCCGCTTTGGTGCCGTCGGGTGTCAACATGTGGGCAATCTTGTCCGAAATCTGTTCGTTGGTGAAGGGTGCGTAGATTTCTTTGACAAAATTGACCGTCTGCTCTTCCTTGGGTTTGAGCTGTTGCGCTTTGGCCTTGTTGTAGACTTCGTTGATCACTTTTTCCTGTTTGGTATCCCTGAGCAACTGAATGGCGGCTTTGAAAGCGATGAATTCACCCATCCGGGACATATCGATGCCGTAGCAGTCGGGGTAACGGACTTGTGGTGAGGAAGATACGACAACGATTTTCTTAGGATTCAGCCGATCCAGTATCTTGATGATGCTCTGTTTGAGCGTCGTACCACGTACGATGGAATCGTCGATGATGACAAGGTTGTCTTCAAAAGGGGTGAGCGAACCCCAGGTTACGTCGTACACGTGGGCGGCCAAATCGTTTCGACCTCCTTGTTGGGCAATGAAGGTACGCAATTTGATGTCCTTGATGGCTACCTTCTCGGTCCGTGGATGCATCGCGAGGATTTCTTCCAACTTACTTTCGTCCAGGTTGTTGATATTCTTGCGGATGTAGTCTTTTTTTAGGTTGATCACATACTTTTCCAAACCCTGACTCATGCCGAAGAAGGCGACTTCTGCCGTGTTTGGAATGTAGGAAAAGACGGTATGTTTCAAATCGTAGTTGATGGCTTCCAAAATCGGCTTGGTAAGCAATTCTCCCAACCGTTTGCGCTCCTTGTAAATGTCCTTGTCGCTGCCACGTGAAAAATAAATACGTTCGAAGGAGCAGGATTTCTTTTCGAAAGGTTCACGGATCTGCTCCGTGCTGACGCGACCGCTTTTCTTGATGATCAGGGCCTTACCTGGATCAAGTTCCTTGACATGATCACCCTCTACGCCCATGACGGTCTGTATGACAGGGCGTTCTGAAGCAACAACAACGATTTCATCGTCGGCATACCAGAAGGCAGGACGAATGCCCCAAGGATCACGGAAAACAAAGGAGTCTCCGTGGCCGATCATGCCACAAATGGTGTACCCGCCATCCCAGTCGGCGGATGATTTACGGAGCATGGCAGGGATGTTGAGCTGTTCTTCGATGACCTTGGCTACGTTCTGAATCCCTTTGGATTCGAGTTCGTCGTATTCCATCTGCACTTCACGGTCCAGATAATGGCCCATGGTTTCGAGCATCAGGAAGGTATCGCCCAAATCGCGTGGATGTTGGCCTTTTTCAAGCAGTCTTTCGGTGATTTCAGAAACGTTGGTCAGGTTGAAGTTGCCGCAAAGGCAGAGGTTGCGCGATTTCCAATTGTTACGCCTCAGAAAGGGGTGGACGTATTGCAACCCTTCTTTGCCAGTGGTGCTGTACCGGAGGTGACCCATGTAGATTTCGCCGGCAAAAGGAAGGTTTTCCTTGGCCCATCCCGGATCGGAAACTTGCTGGTCGGTGTATTTGGAATAAACGCCAGTAACATTGGAGAAGCAGGCATTGATGGCGTTGGAGCCCATGGCCCGTTCGCGGTTGATGTATTCCTGGCCTGGGCGCATGTCAAGCTTCACACAGGCCATGCCGGCGCCTTCCTGTCCCCTGTTGTGCTGCTTTTCCATCAACAGATACAGTTTCTGCATGCCGTACTGCCAGGAGCCGTACTTCATCTGATAATATTCCAAGGGTTTCAACAGACGAATCATCGCCACCCCACACTCATGCTTAATCGCTTCACTCATATAACCAATATTTTTTTTCTTCTTATGGCAAAGACCCCACTTGATTTGTTTTCAGAGTGCGTCCAGTTCTAGGCGCTTTTGGAAAAAAATACCGGAGCGTACTTTAAGTACGTGAGGATTTTTTTTCCAAAAGCAACAACGAAATGGGCGTGCTATGGAAACAAATCACTCGACAGTAACTGATTTCGCTAGATTACGTGGCTGATCCACATTGCAACCCTTGACAATCGCGATATAATACGCCATCAATTGCAACGGCAATGCGGCCAACAACGGCACAAAACATTCTTCCGTTTCCGGTATCTCAATAAAAAAGTCGGCCATTTCTTTGATGACGGTATCGCCTTCGGTGATGATGGCCACTACCCTCGCCTTTCTGGCTTTGATTTCTTGAATGTTACTGACAACCTTATCGTAATTGCCCCGATTCGGTGCAATTACTACAACGGGCATCTCACTGTCGATCAAGGCAATGGGTCCGTGTTTCATTTCTGCGGCCGGATAGCCCTCGGCATGGATGTAGGAGATTTCCTTGAGTTTCAGAGCGCCTTCCAAAGCGACCGGATAATTGTATCCTCTGCCCAGGTACAAGAAGTTCTTGGCGTAGGTAAAAATGCCTGAGAATTTTTCGATGTACGGAACGACTTTCAGGCTTTGTTCCATTTGGTCGGGAATGGCAGCCAAAGCAGCCACGTGATTTTCAAAACATTCTTTGCTCATGGTCCCTTTTTCCTTGGCAATGGTCAGGGCAACCAAACTAAGCACGGTTACCTGAGCCGTAAAGGCTTTGGTCGAAGCCACACCGATTTCGGGACCGGCATGGGTATAGGAGCCAGAGTCGGTATTGCGGGGAATGGAAGAGCCAACCACATTGCAGATCCCGTAAACAAAGGCACCCTGACTACGAGCCAGCTCAACGGCTGCTAAAGTATCAGCAGTTTCACCCGACTGGGAAATGGCGATGACGATGTCGTCCTTGTTTAGGATCGGATTGCGATAACGGAATTCCGAAGCATATTCTACTTCGACCGGTATACGGGCAAATTCTTCGATGAGGTATTCGCCGATGAGACCGGCATGCCAGGAAGTACCGCAAGCCACAATGATGATGCGTTTGGCTTTCAGAAACTTTTCTTTATGGTCAAGAATGCCGGAAAGCACCACCGAGTTGTTGTCAACATTGATGCGTCCCCGCATGCATTCGCGGATGGTATTGGGTTGTTCAAAAATTTCCTTGAGCATGAAATGTTCGTAACCACCTTTTTCCAGTTGGGTCAAACTCATTTCGAGTTCTTTGATCTCGTGGGGTTTCTCCACGTTGTTCAGGTTGGTGATGCGGGGTTCTTTTCCGCGTTCCAGGCGAACCACTTCGTCGTCGTCGATGTAGATGACCCGGTTGGTGTATTCGATGATGGGGGAAGCGTCCGATCCCAGGAAGAATTCGTCGTCACCGATGCCGACCACCAGTGGACTGGCCTTTCGGGCAGCTACGATGACATTGGGGTTGTTGCGTTCAATAACCGCGATGGCGTAGGCACCAACCACTTGGGTCAAGGCCAATTGCACGGCATGGAATAAATCCACTTTGTTGGAGTTTTTGACATATTCAATGAGCTGCACCAACACTTCGGTGTCGGTATTGCTCTTGAAAGTGAATCCACGTTGCTTGAGGTCTTCTTTCAAAACAGCATAGTTTTCAATAATGCCATTGTGAATCAAAGCCAGATTTTCGGACTGTGAATAGTGCGGATGCGCATTTACATCGTTCGGTTCACCATGCGTGGCCCAACGAGTATGGGCAATGCCAATGGTTCCGGAGACGTCTTTGGACTTGACGAATTTTTCCAAATCAGAAACCTTTCCTTTGGTCTTGTAGACCGTCAGTTCGTTCTGGTCGGTGATCAAGGCGATGCCGGCACTGTCATAACCACGGTATTCAAGACGTTGCAGCCCTTTGATCAAAATGGGATAAGCTTGCTGATTCCCAATATATCCTACGATTCCACACATACTAAAAATGCTTTAATTGCTATCTGGAGATTACAAAATACGAAAATTAACAAAAAAAGTGGAAACGCGTACTTAATGGTACTCGCTCCAGCTTTTTATTTGAATGTCGTCCACGGTTATCGTGCAAAAGGCTTGTATGAAGGCACTTGCAAGACGCGCATTGGTCAACAAAGGAATGTTGTAGTCGATGGCACCGCGACGAATCTGGTAACCATTGGTCAATTCCCGTTTGGTCAAATTTTTCGGGATGTTGATGACCAGGTCGAACTGTTTGCTTCGGATCATGTCCATCACCTTGAGTTCCCCTTCCTGTTCGTCGTCCGGCCAGCAAACGGCAATGGAATTGATGCCGTTCGCCTGCAGGAAGGCTTGGGTACCACCCGTCGAATAGATGGTGTAGCCTTTTTCCTGAAGCAGTTTGCAGGGTTCCAGCAGTTGAACTTTGGACTTGGTCGGTCCGGAAGAAACCATGACGGTCTTTTCTGGGATTCGGTAGCCAACGGACAGCATGGCGGTAAGCAGTGCGTCGTTGAAATCGTGGCCGATGCAGCCGACTTCACCGGTGGATGCCATGTCTACTCCCAGAACGGGATCGGCTTTCTGCAAGCGGGTGAAGGAGAACTGGGAGGCTTTGATGCCGACGTAATCGAGTTCGAATTCGGATTTCTCGGGCTTTTCCACGTCGATGCCGAGCATGACCTTGGTGGCCATTTCGATAAAGTTCAGTTTCAGCACTTTGGATACGAAGGGAAAGCTGCGAGAAGCACGAAGGTTGCATTCGATCACCTTGATTTCATTATCCTTTGCCAGGAACTGAATGTTGAACGGACCGGTTATTTCGAGGGCTTTGGCGATGTCGCGAGCTACACGCTTGATGCGGCGCACGGTTTCGATGTAGATTTTTTGCGGGGGAAATTGGATGGTGGCGTCACCGGAGTGCACCCCTGCGAATTCCACGTGCTCGGAAATGGCATAGACCACCACTTCACCGTCTTTTGCCACAGCGTCGATTTCGATTTCCTTAGCATTTTCGATGAATTCGCTCACCACGACTGGATGTTTGGACGAAACGTCGGTGGCCAGTTTGAGGAACATTTCTAGTTCTTCGGCGTTGGAGCATACGTTCATGGCCGCTCCGGAAAGCACGTACGAGGGACGCACCAATACGGGGAAACCAACCGTTTCGACAAAAGAAGTTACGTCATCGAACGAAGATAGTTCCTTCCACTTTGGCTGATCGATGCCCAGACGATCGAGCATGGTGGAGAATTTGTGACGGTCTTCGGCATTGTCGATGGACTTGGCCGAAGTGCCGAGCAGCTTCACACCAGCTGCGTCGAGGCGTACGGAAAGGTTGTTTGGTATTTGACCACCAACGGAGACGATGACACCCATCGGATTTTCCAGTTCAATGATGTCGAGCACGCGTTCGTAACTCAGTTCGTCAAAGTAGAGGCGGTCGCACATGTCGTAATCGGTGGAAACCGTTTCGGGGTTGTAATTAATCATCACCGAGCGCAGACCCAGGTCGCGAACCGTCGTGAGTGCATTCACGCTACACCAGTCGAATTCCACGGAGGAACCGATGCGGTAGGCACCAGAGCCTAGAACAACGACGGAGCGATGATCGCCCAAGTAATGCACGTCGTTGGCGGTACCATTGTAAGTGAGGTACAGGTAATTGGTTTGTGCAGGGAATTCACCTGCCAAGGTATCAATTTGCTTGACAACGGGAACAATACCCACTTTCTTACGATAACTGCGGATTTTTTCTGCTACTTGATCCACATTTTCCTTGGTGGCGACGATGCGTGCAATCTGGTAGTCGGAGAAACCGTTTTGTTTGAGTTCCTTGAGCAGTTCGTACGGAATTTCCGACTTCTTGTATTGTTCGGCTTCCTTGGCCAAATCCATGATGTGTTGACACTTCTGCAGAAACCATTTGTCAATCTTGGTCAGGTCATGAATCTTGTCGATGCTCCAACCTTGGTCGAAGGCTTGTCCCAGAAAGAATACGCGACGATCGGTCGGTTCGTTCAAGTCTTTTTCCAGATTCTTGGTGTAGAGTTCTTTGTTGCCTACGAAGCCGTGCATGCCTTGTTGGATCATGCGGAGGCCTTTCTGGAAGGCTTCCTCAAATGTACGACCAATGGCCATCACCTCTCCCACCGATTTCATGGAGGAACCGATTTCGCGGTCCACACCGTGGAACTTGGCCAAATCCCAACGAGGAATCTTCACCACCACATAATCGAGCGCCGGTTCAAAGAAAGCGGTCGTGGTTTTAGTGACTGAATTCTTAAGTTCATGAAGGCCGAAACCTAGGGCCAGCTTGGCGGCTACAAATGCGAGTGGATAGCCGGTGGCTTTGGAAGCCAGCGCGGAGGAACGGCTCAGACGAGCGTTCACCTCGATGACGCGGTAGTCTTCGGACTCAGGGTCGAAGGCGTATTGAACGTTGCACTCACCCACGATGCCAATGTGGCGCACAATGCGCTGCGCAATTTCGCGAAGCTTGTGGTATTCGCTGTTGGTGAGCGTCTGCGAGGGGGCTACGACGATGGATTCACCCGTGTGGATGCCCAACGGGTCGAAGTTTTCCATGTTACAGACCGTGATGCAGTTGTCGTAGCAGTCGCGGACTACTTCGTATTCGACTTCCTTCCAGCCCTTCAGCGATTTCTCGATGAGCAATTGGGACGAATAATTGAAGGCTTTGACGGCTAGCGCCTCGAGTTCTTCGGAGTTGTTGCAGAAGCCTGAACCCAGACCGCCCAAGGCGTAAGCCGCACGGACAATGATGGGGAAACCGAGTTCGATGGCGGCTGCATGCGCATCGGCCATGTTGCCGACAGCCGTGCTCTTGATGGTCTTCACGTCGATTTCATCGAGGCGGTTCACAAAAAGTTCGCGGTCTTCGGTGTTGATGATGCTCTGTACCGGCGTACCGAGTACCGGCAAGTTGTATTTTTCGAGAATGCCGCTTTCGAAAAGCTTGACACCGCAGTTCAGGGCAGTTTGGCCGCCGAAGGAAAGCAACAAGCCGTCTGGCTTCTCTTTTTGAATGACTTTTTCAACGAAAAACGGGGTGACGGGCAGAAAATAAATCTGGTCGGCAACGCCTTCGGAGGTTTGCACCGTTGCAATATTGGGGTTGATGAGCACCGTGTAGATGCCCTCTTCCTTGAGGGCCTTGAGTGCTTGGGAACCGGAATAGTCAAACTCGCCGGCCTCTCCTATTTTGAGGGCTCCCGAACCGAGCAACAGTACTTTTTTGATGGTCTTGTCGGACATGGAATCTATCTTGTTTTAGGCGTTTATTTTTGAATCGTATCGAGGAACTCGTCAAACAGAAATTCCGTATCCGTAGGGCCGCTGGAGGCTTCCGGGTGAAACTGCGCGGAGAAGAAAGGCTTGGTCTTGTGACGGATGCCTTCGTTGGTGTCGTCGTTCAGATTGATGAAAAGAGGCTCCCAGTCGGCGCCTAGGGTCTTGTTGTCCACCGCGTAACCGTGGTTCTGGGAGGTTATGAAGCAACGGTTGGTACCCGCCATGTTGACTGGTTGGTTGTGGCTGCGGTGTCCGTATTTGAGTTTATAGGTTTTGGCACCGCCAGCAACACAGAGAAGTTGGTTGCCCATGCAAATGCCGAAGGTGGGTATGTTCTTTTCGAGTGCCTTTTGAATGTTGGCCACGGTCGTGCCGCAATATTCAGGGTTACCGGGTCCATTGGAGATAAAAAGCCCGTCGAATTCGAGCTGGTTGAAGTCGTAGTCCCAAGGTACGCGGATGATGGTGACGTCACGTTTGAGAAAGCAGCGGATGATGTTGTGTTTCACGCCGCAGTCCACCAGGACGATGCGTTTGGAACCGTTTCCGTAGGTGAGCACTTCTTTGCAGCTCACTTCGGCAACCCAATTGATAGCATCGGTATCCAAGAACGGTACTTCTTCCATATCGGGAAACACAAACTTGCCTTTGAGGGTTCCGGATTCACGGATCATTTTAGTCAATTCACGGGTATCCACCCCGTACATGGCTGGTATTTTCTGTTCGATAAGCCACTCACTGAGGCTTTTATCAGCGTTCCAGTGGCTGTATTCAAACGAATAATCGGAAATAATCAGCCCCTTGACATGAATTATTTCCGATTCGTAAAACTTGGATACGTTGTTCTCGACGATGTCGGCCGGAACGCCGTAGTTTCCAATAAGCGGGTACGTGACTGTTAAAATTTGGCCGGCATACGAGGGATCGGTCAAGCTCTCCGGATACCCCACCATGGCCGTCGAAAAAACCACCTCGCCGGCAGTCGGGCTCTCATAGCCGAAAGACTTGCCTTGGAAGATGGTACCGTTTTCGAGCACCAGTTGAATAGGCTTCGATTTGTTCATTCGTTACTAAATCTTTTTGTGTCTGAAATTATCTGTTTTCAGGCTGCAAAGTTACAAAAAAAATGCTTCATTTTTGGAAGCTGCATCTATAATTAAGGGTAAAAAAGTTCAACTATCTGTAAAAAAGACGGATAGGCGATGGGGGCACTTACCCGACTTCAAAGTGCAGGTCTGCATTCTTTCGAATTGAAGATCCACGTCGCAAGCAGTGGTGAATACGCTCGTCGGATTTCATTCAAACAGAATCATGTAATCTTTTTCAAAAGTTTTGTAACATTCCGAGCTTGCTTAGGCAGCATCTTTGTTAAGTGATTTTCCAACACCGATAAAAAAAAGCAAAGCGGAATGATTAAAAAGACCGTTCGTACCGTTACAAAATTCGCCACTGCACAATCCATTCGGGTGAGTGAGCGATCCATTTCCACCTCCATAGAAGCCGGCAACTTCATGACCGATGTGGCCGATGCCGTTTTGTTCATTTCCAGAATGCTGAAGGAAACCTTTACGAGGCACTTTGAATTCAGGGAATTCTGGCGTCAGTGTTATCAGATCGGTTATAAGACTCTGCCGCTGATTTCCATTACAGGTGCCATTATCGGACTGGTTCTGACCATTCAGTCGCGACCCACCTTGGTGAACTTCGGTGCAGAATCCTTGCTTCCAGGCATGGTCGCTGTTTCGCTGATCCGCGAAATGGGGCCAGTCATCACCGCGCTTCTCTGTGCTGGAAAAATAAGTTCAGGTATGGGGGCTGAACTGGGATCGATGAAAGTGACCGAGCAAATTGACGCCATGGAGGTCTCTTCCACCAACCCGATGCGTTTTTTGGTGGTGACCCGAGTTTGGGCTGCTACGTTGATGATACCCCTGCTGATCTTATATGCCGATGGTTTGGGCATTCTGGGAAGTTGGGCAGGTGCCAATATAAAAGGTTCAGTCAGCTTTGTCCTGTTTTTCTCTCAGGCTTTTCACTCCATTGCGTTCATCGATTTTGTACCGGCATTCGTCAAATCGTTCTTTTTCGGTTTGGTCATCGGGTTGGTTGGTTGCTACAAAGGTTACAATGCAGGCCGTGGTACGGAAAGCGTTGGAAAAGCAGCGAATTCAGCGGTGGTCCTAGCCTCGCTGTTGGTCTTGATTGTGGATGTCATTGCGGTACAAATCACGGATATGATTCCTTAACTATGAAAACGGAACGACCTACGGTCATTGAAATAACGAACCTTCGGAAATCATTCGGAGCGTTGGAAGTATTGAAAAACATTTCCTTAAAACTCTATGAGGGTGAAAACTTGGTGGTGCTGGGGAAATCGGGTTCGGGAAAATCGGTTCTGATCAAATGCATGGTGCGTTTGCTGGAGGCGGACAGCGGCAGCATTCAAATACTTGGAGAAGAGGTTAAGACACTGAAATTAAACAGTTTGAGCACCCTAAGAAAAAAAATCGGGTTTTTGTTTCAAAGCGGAGCATTATACGATTCCATGACCATACGGGAGAATCTGGAATTCCCATTGCGTCGTATAAAAAGGAAACTGACTCAAAAAGAACGGGATGTGGTCGTTGCAGAGTTGCTGGACAATGTTGGTTTGGGGGAAGTCATCGATAAAATGCCCTCGCAACTTTCCGGTGGCATGCGCAAACGAGTCAGTTTGGCCAGAACCTTGGTTTCAGACCCGCTCATCATGCTGTACGACGAGCCGACCACAGGTTTGGATCCGGTGACTTCAGACGAAATAAGTGCGCTGATCAATCAGGTTCAGAAGAAATACAAAACATCCTCCATCATCATCACGCACGACATTGAATGCGCCCGTGCAACCGCGGATAGGCTCATTATGTTGCAGGACGGTGAAATCTATATGGAAGGTAGTCTGGAGGCATTCGAAAACTCGAAAGACGCCTCGATTCAATCATTTTTTAAAACATACACCAAGTAAATGGATACACATTCTATCGCTTTCAAAATTCGTTTGGGGTTGTTCATCATTGGCGGCCTGGCTCTTTGCGTTTTAGCACTTTTTATCATCGGTAAACAGAAGAATTTGTTTGATCCCGTCTTCCGGATTACGTCTAGTTTCAACAATGTCAGCGGATTACAAGTGGGGAACAATGTCCGGTTTTCGGGCATTACAGTGGGCACCGTGGACAACATCAGCATCATCAACGATTCCACCGTTCGGGTCGATATGTTGGTCAAGAAAAGCGTTCAGCAGTTTATCAAAAAGGACAGCGAAGTGGCCATCGGTTCGGAAGGCATCATTGGTGACCGACTGGTTATCATTACCCAGGGTGGCAATGAATCGCTTATGGCAAAAGACGGGCAATACCTTACCTCCAAGGAACCCGTTGAAACGGATGCCATCATGGCCAGTTTGGAGGAAACATCCATCAACGCAGCCATCATCACCGAACAATTGGCCGAAATCATGGTCGAGATCAATCACGGAAGCGGTACGTTATCACGCTTGATTAAGGACGAAAGCATCGCCGAAAACCTCAATCAGACCATCGTTAATCTAAAAAGCAGCAGCCACGGATTGGATGAGAACATGACGGCGGCCAAGAGTAATTTCCTATTTAAAGGTTTCTTCAAAAACAAGGCAAAAGAGGCTCAAAAAAGAAAAGATGCGATTCAGGAACGGAAAGATTCGGTGATAAAAGCAAGAAATAAAGATAAATAAGTACCTTTCGGCATGGAAAGGACTTTTAAAATCATACTACTCTGCTGCATGGTTTTGGCGTTCGGTTGCGAATGGGCCTTTTCGCAGCGTGTTCCTGTTAAAAAGGACACGACCTACCTGTACAAAAGAATTGAGAATTTTTCCAGCCGGAGCAAATTCACCCGATTTGCGTATGGATTGGTTTTCAAGCCGTACACCGTAAAGTCTCGAAAAAGGAAACAAACTCAGAAGCCTTATCAGGGCTTTGAAGGAAAAATAATCCGTCGAATCACCATCGAAACGCTTGATCCGTTTGGGAATTCCATCGCGGATTCGGTCATTGCACAACCAAATTTCCTTTCTAAAGTAGGAAACACGTTGCATCTGAAATCACAGAATTTGACCATTCGAAACTTATTGCTCATACACCCCAAGCAGCGATTCGACTCGCTGCTGGTGAAGGAATCCGAACGTCTGGTACGTAGCAGACGGTTTGTTCAAGATGTTTCTTTTTTCGTCAAAGCAAGCTCGTTGCGGTCCGATTCGGTGGATATTGCCATCAGGGTTCTGGATAACTGGAGCATCATGCCTGATGTTGAGGTTTCACCCACGAGCACCACGCTCAATTTGACGGATCAGAATTTTCTGGGCATGGGGCACGAGTTCCTGAATGGTTTTACCGGAAATATTCCCGATGGTATGAAAACGTATCGTACCAATTATGCCATTCCAAACATCTGGAACACCTATATCAGTGCTGCTTTGCATTATGAAACGGACTTCAACAACAATTTCAACAAAAGCTTGATCGTAGATCGACCCTTTTATTCCTCGTTTGCCAAGTGGGCTGGCGGGATTTCTTTGAGAGATCTGAGTTCGGTTCGGACGCCGTTGAGCTTCAGAAGCAATACGCAGGATTTTTGGGTGGGTCAGTCTCAGCAGCTCATCACGGGTAATTCAGTTGAAAAAAGGCTGACCAATTTCATCACCACGACGCGGTATTTTAGAATACGGTACCTAAATAAGCCATCGGAGCAATACGACCCGCTTCACGTTTTCTCGAATGAGGATTTTTTTCTGACCGGTATTGGTCTTTCCAATCGAAATTACGTCAAAGACAAGTATCTTTTTAAATATGGGGTTACAGAAGATGTGCCTGTTGGTAAGGTGCTTGCCTTGACTGGCGGGTATCAGTATAAAAATTTGATTGGACGGACGTTTTTGGGGCTTCGTTTTTCGGAGGGAAATTATTTTCCATGGGGTTATCTGAGTTCGAACATCGAGTATGAGACGTTCTTTAAGGGATCCCTACCGGAAGAGGGCATTTTCAGTGCGGATGTCAAGTTTTTTACGGCATTGATCGAGTTGGGAAAATGGAAGTTCAGGCAATTCGTGAAACCGGAAATTGCGATTGGCATCAATCGGTTGGGCACCGACAGCCTGACGCTGAACGGTGGTTTTGGAATCGATGGATTCAGAAGCAACAGACTTTCGGGAAGCAGTCGGTTTCTGTTGTCGTTACAGACCCAGGCGTATGCTCCCTGGGATTTCATCGGCTTTCGGTTCGGGCCGTTTTTTACGTATTCGCTTGGAATGCTGGGCACACCGGCGGATGGTTTCCGAAAAAGCAACCTTTATTCGCAATTTGGTTTTGGGGTGCTCATCAAAAATGAGAATCTGATTTTGAATACGTTTCAGTTTTCCTTCTCCTTTTTCCCGATCATGCCTGGCAGCGGGTCCAACATCCTGAAAATGAATTCGTTCAAGACAACGGATTTTGGCTTCAGCAATTTCGAAGTGGGGAAACCGGGGGCGAGGGTGTTTCAATAGATACTTACAACGGGTATTCTTCGAAGGCGTACAGGACACTGCTCAAATAGCGTTCACCTGTGTCGGGCAACAATGTGACGATGATTTTACCTGCATTTTCGGGGCGTCTGGCCAGTTCGGCTGCTGCGAAAACGGCTGCTCCGGAGGAAATACCGACGAGCAAGCCTTCCTTCTGAGCCAATTCGCGACCGGTCAGAATGGCGCTGTCGTGAGGTACTTTCAGGATTTCATCTACAACTGCGGGATTGAAGATTTTGGGGATGAACCCGGCACCGATGCCTTGGATTTTGTGGGGGCCGGGTGCGCCACCGGAAAGTACGGGCGATTCGTTGGGTTCGACCGCTACGATTTTGATGTTGGGGTTGTGCTTTTTTAGCGTTTCACCAACACCGCTGATGGTTCCGCCCGTGCCGACTCCGGCTACGAAAATATCGATCTTGCCGTCCGTATCGCGCCAGATTTCTTCGGCGGTGGTGTGCTTGTGGATTTCAGGGTTGGCAGGGTTCTCAAATTGTTGTAATATGATGGATCCTGGGGTTTCTTCCTTCAATTCAAGGGCCCTGGCAATGGCTGCTTTCATGCCGCCTGAACCGGGGGTTAGCACCAGTGTGGCACCAAGCGCCTTGAGCAAATTACGGCGCTCCAGGCTCATGGTTTCGGGCATCGTTAAAATGAGTTTGTATCCTTTGGCGGCTGAAACGAACGCCAGACCGACTCCGGTGTTGCCGCTGGTCGGTTCGATGATGGTGGCTCCGGGTTTGAGCAAACCTTTGGCTTCGGCATCGTTGATCATGGCCAAGGCAATACGGTCTTTCACGCTGCCGGCAGGGTTGAAATACTCCAGCTTGGCAATGATGGTGGCGGGAAGCGCTTTGGCTGCGTTGTAATTGGAAAGCTCCAGGAGCGGCGTGTTTCCGACCAAGTCGGTCAACTGTTTGGCGATTTTGGACATGATGCGTAGGTGTTTGGTTTGAATTTGTGATGCAAAGATAGCGGGGTTTCAGACGGTGTAAATACCCTGTGTATGGTATAATTCACGATGGAACATGTCGTTGTACGAAAAAAAGGACGTATTTTTGTGGGCATATTAGTCTCTCTAAGCACTTGGCCGATGAAGTATCAACATTCCCCTTACCTCAAGCCGGAACCGCACCACGCGCTGCAGGTTCCTGTTTATCAATCTGTTGCCTTCGAATTCGATACTGCTGAAGAAATGGAAGCGGCATTCACAGGCAAGTCGGCAGAGCATTGTTATTCTCGGATCACCAACCCGACGGTTCAATTTTTTGAGGAACGGGTCCGTCAAATTTCTGGTGCTGCCAGTGTCACCGCCCTCAATTCGGGCATGGCGGCCATCAGCAATACCTTGATTGCATTGGCTTACAACGGCTCCAACATAGTCACATCACCCCATTTATTCGGCAATACGTATTCGTTGTTGATTTCAACGCTCGCAGCTTTCGGCGTGGAAACCCGCTTTTGCGACCTGACCAAACTGGAGGAAGTGAAGGAATGCATGGATGAGCACACCTGCGCCTTGTTTTTGGAGGTCATTACAAATCCACAGATGGAAGTGGTTGATTTGAAGGCACTTTCAACGCTGGCTCGAGAAGCGGGTGTACCCTTGGTCGCCGATACTACCATCGTACCGTTCTGCGCTTGGTCCGCAAAAGACTTTGGAATAGACCTGGAATTGATTTCCAGCACCAAATACATTTCCGGCGGTGCCACCAGTTTGGGCGGCCTCATTTTGGATTACGGCACGTTTGATTGGAGCCGTTCCATGAAACTGAAAGAGTTGGCCCGCCAGGTGGGGCCCAATGCGTTCACCTTCAAATTGCGCCGTGAGATTCACCGCAACCTTGGCGCCTACATGACGCCACAAGTTGCTTACCAACAGACACTTGGATTGGAAACGCTGCCTTTGCGCTTTGAGAGGGCTGCAGGTTCGTGCCTGGAACTGGCCAAAAAGTTGCAAGCTTTGAAAGGCATTGTTTCGGTGAATTATACGGGCTTGCCAACGAATCCTTTCGCAAAACGGAGCTTGGAGCAATTCGGTCCACTGCCCGGCGCCATGCTGACCTTCGATTTGGAAAGCCGTGCGAAATGTTTTGCCTTCATGAACGGGCTGAAACGCATCAAACGCGCCACCAACTTATTCGACAACAAAACATTGGCCATCCATCCGGCCAGCACCATTTTCGGAACCTTCTCCGCAGACGTACGTGCGGAAATGGACGTTCGTGACACCACCATCCGTTTGTCGGTTGGGTTGGAAGATGTCGATGAACTGCTGAACGACATTCAACAAAGCCTTTCAAACTGCTGAAATGAAACACGTCATTCTGGCCGATAATCAGGACATCGCTCGCGCAGGATTGCTTTTCTTTCTAAAGCAGTCTGCTGGCGAACTGTCCGTTTCGGAAGCCTTTTCCAAAAAGGAATTGCTGGCAGAACTGACGACTAAACCCGAGGCTTTGGTTGTGCTTGACTACACCTTATTTGATTTGACCGGGCCCGACAATTTGCTGCATTTGAGCGCTCGTTTCAAACATGCCCACTTCTTGCTCTTTTCGGAGGAACTCAGTGAAGATTTCCTACGTTCGGTGGTTCCAGGCAGCGAAACAATTAGTGTGTTGTTCAAGGATGCCACCCAGGATGAAATTCTAGCGGCGCTGAACTTGACACTAAAAAAAGACCGCTATTTAAGCACCAGGGCAACGAACCTGCTTTTGGGCAAACGGATTTTTGCCGCCCCAAAAGAAAATGCCTTGACAAATACGGAACAAGACATCCTCCGCTTGCTGGCTTTGGGCAAAACCACCAAGGAAATCGCACAAGAACGTTTCTCCAGTATTCATACCATTACGACACATCGCAAAAACATTTTCAGAAAATTAGAGGTGAATACCGTTTATGAAGCGACCAAATATGCCTTGAGGGCTGGCGTGGTGGATTCTGCCGAGTACTATATTTAAAGTTCTTCAATAGTACATCCAATTGATTTATCGAGGGGGGATTCTCCGTTTATCAATATTAATATTATATTATTATTTGTTATTTTATTGTTTATATTTGCATCCGATTAATGCTTGAAAAATTATTCACATTAGTTGCACTTAAGTACAACATTCAGTATCTTTGCAAATGGAAAACAAACAAAAAGTTCGGACCATCATCTTTTACAAAAACCACTTTCAAGATTTCTTTCTCAAACAGCGTACCAAAGTACAAGTGAAAATTATATGGACATTAGACTTAATTGAAGAATTACCTAGAATTTCCGATACCTATCTGAAGCATATTGGAGATACTGACGGACTTTATGAAATCAGGGTTCAATATGGAAGCGATATTTACCGAATATTCTGCTTCTTCGACCAGGGAAGGTTGGTTGTTTTAATGAATGGTTTTGAAAAAAAATCGCAAAAAATTCCAAAAAAAGAAATTGAGTTGGCATTAAAAATAAAAAAAGAGTATGAACAAGAAAGATAGCAGTGCACTGACACTCGAACAGTTTAAGGACCAGCATTTTGGAAAAACTGGCACAGCAAAACGTGATGCGCTGGAGGCTGGCTATGAAGCGTTTAAAATCGGTGCCCTCATTCATGATGCAAGGCTTGAAAAGGGTATGACTCAAGAAGAACTTGCAGCTAAAGTAGGTACCACTAAATCCTACATTTCAAAAATTGAGAATAATGTGAAGGAAGTACGCTTTTCTACACTACAAAAGATTGTTGAACTTGGACTTGGCGGGCATTTGCATCTTTCCATAAAGATTTGATGAAACGATTCGCAGTCATAAATAATCGTCCGTCTATAAACATCAAACAACTTTTTCGCCCGAAAAACGTTTTTTTTGCCTAATTTTGTTGGGAGGGCCAACCATTCCCTTTTTTTTCAAGAATTTGTTATGGAGATACTACCCTTGATCGGGTTGACGGCACTCGTACTTATCGCCGGTATTATTGGTCTTGTACTTATTTCGGACAAGTACAAGGCATCATTAACGTTACTCATTGTACTGACCAATACGGTCTTAACTTCCATTCCTGCCGTTTTGGCGTTGACCGGAACGCCCCAAATTGGTTCTTTTGCAATGTCGCATTTTATCGGAGATGTTGCAGTCCGGGTGGACAGCCTATCGGCTTGGTTCATTTTAATCATCAACTTTACCACTATAAATGGGGTCCTTTTCGGCATGGGCTATTTAAAGTCCTATTCAGCGCTGAAAGTGAACTTGGAAATGCATTGGGTTTTTTATGCGATTTTCCATATTTCCATGATTTGGGTCTGTATGCTCGAACACGGGCTGGCCTTTCTGGTTTCCTGGGAACTCATGTCACTTTCGTCGTTGATGCTGGTCATTTTCGAGTTCCAAAACAAGAGTACGCTCAAGGCTGGGATCAATTATATGGTGCAGATGCACCTGAGCGTGGCGTTCCTCACGCTTGGATTCATTTGGCTGTATGTGCAAACAGGTTCGTTTAATTTCTCGGCGCTTTCTGCTTTGCCGCTGACGAACCAAACCATCTGGGTTTTCGTTTTGTTGTTTGTCGGGTTTGCCATCAAGGCGGGTTTCATTCCGTTTCATACCTGGTTGCCCCACGCCCACCCTGCCGCGTCTTCGCACGTTTCCGGCGTCATGTCGGGCGTGATCGTTAAACTGGGCATCTACGGGATCTTCCGCATCATCACGCAGTTGCAGCAAGATTGGCTGCTCATCGGCGAAGTCATTCTCAGCCTTTCGGTGGCAACGGCGCTCTACGGCATTGTCAATGCGGCTGTCAAATACGATTTCAAGCAAATGCTGGCCTATTGCACCATCGAAAACATCGGCTTGATCGGCATCGGCATCGGCATCGGGCTGATTGGTCTGGGAACTGGGAACAACCTTTTGGTACTGTTGGGATTCAGTGCGGCCTTATTGCATACACTGAACCACTCCTTGTTCAAGTCGTTGTTGTTTTTCGCCGCTGGCAGTGTGTATCAGCAAACGCACACCCGCGACATGGACCTTTTGGGCGGCCTCATCCGGAAAATGCCGAAAACTGCAGTATTCTTCCTCCTGGGAGCCATGGCCATCGGTGGGCTTCCTCCGTTGAACGGGTTCGTATCGGAGTTCCTTATTTATACGGGTTTGTTTCAGGCACTGAGCGGACCATCCGGTATTCCGCAACTCATTTTAGTCCTACTGTCTGTGGCGGGATTGGCGGTGGTTGGGGGCATTTCCCTGCTCACGTTCACGAAAACGTTCGGCGTTATTTTCCTTGGAAACCCGCGGACGGAATTACCCCATGAACCTAAAGAAAGCACCTTTGTGATGTTGTTGCCTCAATACCTCATCGTAGCAGCAATGCTTTCCGTCGTGGTTTTCCCGCAATTTTATTTTCAAATGACTTCCAACGTTATTTCGGCTGCTTTCCATCTGGAATTGGGAAATGAAGCGGCATCCATCTCAGAAAATCTAGCCCTCATGGGCAGGGTGAGTTTGCTTTTCATCAGCATTTTACTGCTGCTTTTTGGCCTGCGTTGGTTCCTTTTACGCAAGCGCGACAAAGTGCAGTACGAAACTTGGGGCTGTGGCTATGTGGCACCTGTCCTGAAAGCCCAATATACCGGCAAATCGTTTACCCGTCCCTTCGGGCAATTGCTCAGCTTTTTGGTGCGGGAAGAAAAGCATTTTGAAAAAATACCCAAATTGGATTTGTATCCGACCGATCGCAGCTTTGCGACCACCTATTTCGATGTGTTGGAAAAATACCTCATCCATCCGCTCACCAAGGGGCTGAATTTCTTCTTGAACCGCTTTGGGTTTATTCAAAACGGAAAAATACAATCGTACGTGCTGTATGGCATCTTTTTCATCATCCTCGTGTTTGTAGGGACTGCTTTTAATTGGATCCTTTAGTGACCATGGAAATCACATTGATTGAACTTTTCAACATACTGGCCCTGGTTGGGATCCTGACCTTTCCTTTTTTTAAAATAAAGGGCAGGGGCATCATCACCTTGACCGTCATCACGTTGCAAGTTCTGATCGCATCCGTCGTGGCTGTTTCGGTTTTCACCAACGGATCGGTGGAATATGCCTATACCGGTTCGTTCATCACCGGCCTTATTCCAGTGCGGGTGGATTATTTGTCGGCTTGGTTCCTGCTCGTCATCAGTTTTACGTTCCTGACCGGAGTCTGGTACGGTGTTCAGTACCTGAAGTCATACCTCCATCAACCTTCCAATCTGACGCTGCATGCGGTTTCCTTCATCGTCCTTTTCACCTCGCTCATCGACCTTTGCATGATTCAGAACAGCTTGGTGATGCTGGTCATTTGGGAAATAATGGCGCTGAGTTCTTTTATTTTGATCATTTTCGAAAACTATAAGGCTGAAACCCTGAAAGCGGGCATCAATTTTCTCATACAGTCGCATGTGTGCATCCTTTTCCTAACGTTTGCATTCATGTGGGTGAAGGTAAAAACCGGAAGCTTCGATTTGCAGGCCATTACCACCTATACCGCTTCCCAACCAGCCATCATCGGCATCGGATTGTTTGTTTTCTTCTTTATCGGATTCGGCATCAAAGCCGGCTTTGTGCCCTTTCATACCTGGCTTCCGAAGGCACACCCGGCAGCACCGGCGCACATTTCAGGCATCATGTCGGGGGTCATCATCAAAATCGGAATTTTCGGCATTTTGCGGATGTTGCTGTTGATAAAAACGGATATGATCACCATCGGTTATTTCGTTCTGTTCATGTCCACCATTACCGGGGTGTATGGGGTCGCGCTGGCCATCGTGCAGCACAATCTCAAGAAGCTCCTCGCCTACCACAGCATCGAAAACATCGGCATCATCGGTATCGGCATCGGCATTGGCTGTCTGGGACTGGGCTACCAAAACCAGCTGTTGGTGGTCACCGGTTTTGGCGGCGCCTTGCTGCATACGCTGAACCATTCCTTGTTCAAATCCCTCCTTTTTTACAGTGCCGGAAACGTTTACCAAGCCAAGCACACCATGGACATCGAGGCGATGGGTGGTTTGTTAAAGGAGATGCCTCGCACCGGTTATCTGTTTTTGATTGGATCGTTGGCCATCTGTGGCCTTCCGCCATTCAATGGATTCATCTCTGAGTTCTTCATTTACAACGGCTTGTACCACGGCTTGTACGCCAATCAGTTCTTAGTCAACTTGTTTGTGCTGTTTGTCATCTTCGGAATGGTACTGATCGGCGGTTTGGCATTGATTTGCTTTACCAAAGCTTTCGGCATCGTGTTTTTAGGAACGCCCCGAGTGAAAACAGCGCATCCGGCTTTCAAAGAAAAGCGCGCCCGCATTTTTCCCATGTATGCGATTGCAGGCGGCATTCTAGGCATTGGCCTATTCCCTTTTCTGTTTCGGGAATCGCTTTTAAAAATCGTTGACTTGTATCAGCCTGTTTCAGGCCCTGTAGGCAGATTTCAAATGGAAACGATTTTTGAGAACATCACCGTGGTGGGCTGGGCATCACTTGGATTTATTGCCCTGACCGGGTTATTGTACTTTGTACGTTATCTGGCTACCCGACAAAGACAACACGCCGTCGATGCCACCTGGGGTTGTGGGTATGTTGGTGAGACTGCCAAAATGCAATACACGGCCTCCTCCTTCATCCGCTCTTACCGCAAACTGTTTGAACCCATCCTGCTTATTAAAAAAGAGAAAGTCGAAGCGGTGGGTCTATATCCCGAAAAAGTCAAGCAAACCACCCATTCCGGCGATAAACTGGAGCGGTGGTTGTTGGATCGGCCCATTCATCTTTTCAGAACCCTGCTCAGCCGTTTTACCTTTCTGCAGAACGGAAACATCCAAGCCTACTTGCTGTATGGCTTTATTTTCATCGGAGCGACCATTTTGGTGCCGATGCTGATCAGCAAATTTTCCACTTTAATGTCCTTTTTAAATCAATTATGATATGGTAAGTCTACTCCTCATCGTACTGGCCAGTTTCTTTTTCATGGGTGTGATCATCCGGACAAAAAGTTTGGCTTCGGGTCGAAAAGGACCTGGTATTCTGCAGCCCATGCGGGATATTCTGCGGTTGCTCAAAAAAGGCTCCGTGTACAGCAAAACCACGAGTTTCATCTTTCAAATCGCCCCGACGGCTTATTTTGCGTCGGTGCTGATGGCTGTTTTGATGATCCCGCACGGCAATAGCCCGGGTTTCATCTCCTTCAACGGAGACTTTGTGATGTTTGCCTACCTGCTGGCGTTCGGAAAGTTCTTGATGATCGTTTCAGCCCTCGATACCGGCAGCAGTTTTGAAGGCATGGGGGCCAGTCGCGAAGCCCTGTTCTCGATGTTGGTGGAACCCGCCTTCTTTATTCTGATGGGTTCCTTCGCCCTGTTTACGGGACATACCTCGTTTCAAAACATTTTCAGCGAATTGCACTATGGATCGTACATTTCGTACATGCTGGGCGGATTGGCCACCTTTGTGTTCGTGCTCATCGCCATGATCGAAAACAGCCGCATGCCGGTGGACGACCCAAAAACCCATTTGGAACTGACGATGGTGCACGAAGTGATGATCCTGGACAACAGCGGTTTTGACCTGGGCGTCATTTTCTATACCACCAACCTGAAATTCGCGATGTACGGTGCCATCATCGCCGATCTGTTTATCGGAATATTGCCCTTGTGGTACTCCATACCCCTGTTCATTGGCATTCAAGTCTTGTTTGCCATCGCCGTTGGACTCATCGAATCGTTCGGCGCACGTTTCCGCATGGGTCACAACCCGCAGTTCATCTTTATCCTCACCTCCGTTTCCATCCTGATCTTTTTCGGGGTGCTTCTGGTGTTGGGCAAATTCATTTAACGCATACGTTTTATGACAGACATCCTACTCATTGCATTGGCCATGTCGCTGCTTTACCTGAGCATCGCCAACCGGCTTTCCACCTATCTGAGCATTCTGGTGTTTCAGGGTTTTCTGCTTTTCGGCACCACCTTTTTGACGCTGACAGGAGTCAGTACGCTGAACTTGTTGCTCATCCTGCTCGAAACCGTTGTATTCAAGGCGCTAGTCGTGCCTTGGTTCCTGAACCACCTCATTAAGCGCAACCACATCACCCGCATTGCAGAACCCTATCTGCCCAACTTCGTGTCGCTCATCATCGTCACGCTCATTATTGTGGCAACCATCATCATGTCCGGTTCCATCGACGATAAAAATATTGACAAGACCTTCTTTGTGGTGGCCTTATCCACCTTATTCACAGGCTTGTACCTCATTGTAACCCGGAAGAAAATCATCACCCACGTCATTGGCTACCTCATCATCGAAAATGGGGTGTTCATCCTTTCACTCGCGGTGGGGAACGAAATGCCGATGCTGGTCAATTTGGGCATCATGCTCGATATTTTTGCCAGTGTGCTCATTCTCGGCGTGTTTTTCAACAAAATCGGTGACGTGCTCAAAGATCCGGATGTGAACCGTTTAAGTAACCTGAAAGACTAAAAGCCCATGATACCACTATTTTTAGCCTTGGTTTTGCTCCTAAGCATCTTGCTGTATTTCAACAAGAATACGGTCGTGAATTATACATTGCTGGGCATTTTCCTAGCCGCCTTGATTGGGTTCAGCATGTTCCAGTACTTGAACCTGAACGTCGTACAATACACCTATTTCAAACCCGATGCACTGGGCATTTTGTTGCTGGGCGTCTTGTGCGTGGTGGCTGTTCCTGTGATCATCCACGGTGGCCGGTACATTGAAGTACATAATGTGGACGAAACGACGAAGTCCAGAGGCTTGTTTTTTGCAGCCATGGTGTTGCTCCTTTCCGCCTGTAGCATGGCTTACCTTTCCAACCACATTGCCGTGACCTGGATTTTTGTCGAAATCACCACCCTGAGTGCTTCGGCCTTGATTTACCACCACCGCAACATCCGCGCGCTGGAAGGCGTCTGGAAATACGTGTTTCTCTGCGCCATCAGCATCACGTTCATCTACATCGGCATCCTGTTTTTGAGCCTATCGCTCAAGCAAGCAGGCATTTCGGACATGTCCTTTCAATCCTTGTACGAAAACAGCAGCAAACTGAATCCGTTTTGGCTGAAGCTGTCGTTCTTGTTCATTTTTACGGGTTTTACCGCCAAACTCGGCCTGGTTCCCATGTACACGGCAGGCATCGATGCCAAGGACAAAGCGCCCGCTCCAGCCGGCGCCCTCTTGTCGAGTGTGCTGATGAACGTGGGTTTTATCGGGATCTTCCGCATCTATGCCTTGATAGCCCACACACCCCTTCGCAACTGGGCGGACACCATCATGATCATCGCCGCGCTGCTCTCCATTTTTGTAGCGACGGTCTATATGACCCGCATCAAAAACATCAAACGCATGTTCGCCTATTCGGGCATCGAGCACATGGGGCTGGTCATGTTGGGGCTTTCTGCCGGAGGCATCGGAGTGTATGCGGCCATCCTGCACGTCGTGTTGCACACGTTGGTCAAACCCACCTTGTTCCTTCAATACAACCAGATTTATTGGGTGTATCAAAGCAAGAGCATCTACGATGTGGGCAACTATTTCAAGTACAACAAGACGGGTGCCATTTTGATGCTGCTGGCCTTCATTTCGGCCACCGCCATGCCACCATCGGGTTTGTTCGTGAGTGAATTCCTCATCTTTCAATCCTTGTTTCAGGCGCATTCCATTCTGATACTTTTGGTGGTGCTGTTGCTTTTGACCATGATCATCTGGGGTTTCGGAAGCAACATCTTCAAACTGCTGTTCACACCGGCCACCAACTTGGATGAATCGGCCGTCCCACGGATTTCTCCTTGGGAATCGTTCTCCCAGTATGTATTGCTCGCACTGGCCGTTTATGTGGCCTACAACCCACCCATGGAAATGGTGAACTTATTGAAGGAAGCCGTAAAATTAGTACCATGAATACAACCGAATACCTTGCCGTAACCAACAATCAGGTCATCGCCCTGAAAGACATTCCGGAGTACGATTATGCCTTCTTTCTGGAGCTGAATACAGGCTTTCTGAAGGACAACCCAGCACGGCATTGCGTGAATTATTTCGGCTTTGCCGCCGGGCACGACGTCAAACTGATTTGCTGCATGGCTGATGACGATGCACACCTGATTTACCTTTCCTCTTCCCTGGTTGGTCAAGCCGCACATTTGCCCTCATTTACCGCCCAGCATCCCAATTTCGAGAAGTTTGAACGGGAAATTCATGAGAACTTCGGACTCTTCTATACCGACCATCCTTGGCTAAAACCGATGCGGTATGCACACAACCGTTCAGATTCAACGCAACAAATTGCCAACTATCCCTTTTACGCCGTGGAAAGCGAGGAACTCCACGAAGTCGGTGTCGGTCCCATCCATGCCGGCATCATCGAACCCGGTCATTTCCGCTTCATCTGCAACGGTGAACAAATCATGCACCTTGAAATTCAGCTGGGCTATCAGCATCGAGGCATCGAGCAGCTTTTCATTGAAAAAAAGAAGCTGTTGGAACGCACCACATTGGCAGAAAGCATTACCGGCGATTCAGTGGTGAGCCACACCACGGCTTTCGTCAACCTCTGGGAAAGTTTGTGCGACTACACGCCCGACCTTGCCTTGATGTGGTCGAGAACAGTCGCTTCGGAGTTGGAACGCATTGCTGTCCACACCGCCGACTTGGCAGGTATTTGTGCCGACATGGCCTATCAGTTGGGTGAATCGGTGTTCGGACGCTTGCGCACCCCGATCATCAACTTCCGCCAGGAATGGTGCGGAAACCGTTTTGCTAAAGGCCTCATCCGTGCCGGAAAAATTAATTATCCCTTTACGGTTGAACTCGCGGAACGGCTTCAGGCGGTATTGAATGCCTACGAACCGGATTTCGATGAAATGGCGCAACGGCTGTTCTCCCTTTCCAGTGCGCTTTCACGCATGGAAAAAACAGGCATTTTGAGCTACGAACAAATCCTTGAAATCGGTACGGTCGGCATGGCGGCCCGCATGAACGCTTTATCGCGGGACATTCGCTCCTCCCACCCGTACTGCTTGTACAACACCATCGACCATCAACCCATCCTCAAACACCACGGAGACGTCTATTCCAGAGCGCAGATCCGCAGACTGGAAATCAAACAATCCATTGGCTACATCCGGGAATTATTGAAAAACGTACCCGCATTCAAACCCCTCGCCTTAAGCAAGGAGGAATCTTCGATAACGCCGCCTCAAGCAGCGGTGGCTGCCCACCCGGTAATCAAGAAACAGGCTGAGGTACCATTGGAACCCAAAGCCAACGCTTTCGTGCTTTCACTCGTGGAAGGCTGGCGGGGAGAAATTTGCCATTGCGCCATCACCGACTCCAAGGGCAATCTGGTAGTTTACAAAATCAAAGACCCCTCCCACCACAACTGGATGGCATTGGCACAAGCTGTCCGCAACAACGACATTTCCGATTTTCCAATCTGCAACAAGAGTTTCAACCTGTCCTATTCGGGGCACGATTTATAAGAATATGCTGGATAGTCTAAAAATCAGATGGCATCAGGGCAGTCAGTACATTCCTGACGTAACCAAGGCAAGAGTTCCCGGGATTTTCAAGGGAAGGCCGATTGTGACGAATGCAAAAGTGGATGAAGCCTCACTTGCCGATTTATGCCCCACACACGCCATTTCCATCAACCCGGTTCGACTGGATTTGGGCAAATGCACGTTTTGTGGTGAATGCGCGGCACAATTTCCTACGAAAGTTTTCTTTACCTCCGATTATAAAATGTCCAGCAACGACCGGGAAAAACTCCTCATCAAGGAGGGTGAAGACCTTCTGATTCAGATGAATCCCGATTTGATTCGCGACGAAGTCCGTCGGCTGTTCGGTCGTTCGCTCAAGTTGAGGCAGGTTTCGGCCGGAGGCGACAATAGTTGTGAAATGGAACTCAATGCGGCCAACAACGTACAGTTCGACATGAGCCGGTTTGGGATTGACTTTGTGGCTTCTCCCCGACATGCCGATGGCATCGTCGTTACCGGCCCCATCACAGAAAATATGGCTGAACCCTTGGAACGCTGCTACAACGCCGTTTCAAGCCCCAAAATCATCATCTTGGCTGGTGTGGATGCCATCAGTGGCGGAATATTTGCTGACAGCCCTGCGTTGAACCGTGAATTTCTGACGAAGCATGCTGTTGACCTGTATGTGCCTGGAAATCCGATACATCCGCTAACGTTTATCAATGGCGTTTTGGACATGCTGCGGAATAGAAAATACCGGGTTCGTTGATTTTTTTTCAAAAAGTGACGGTTTTTCTTAAAACTGTTTATCTTTACAAATAATTTCCATCCGAAACCATTTTGATGAAAAAGAGTGTTTCCGCTTTTCTTGCCCTGCTGCTCCTCCTTTCGGGGATGCATCTTTCGGTGGCCTCGCATTATTGCGGAGGAACGCTGGCACAGGTGAAGTGGTCGTTCAACAAGTCGTTGGCCTCTTGCGGAATGGAAGGGGAACACGATGCCCCTCAAGGGATTACACTCGAACAGCCCTGCTGCCAGGACGAACTTTCCACGTATACCACGGACGGCCAGTACCAACTTCAATCGCTGGAACTAAAAAAATGCGTTCCACAGGTCATCGCTTGCTTTACCGCACCAGTCTCTCTACTTTTCAAGTCACAGAAACCTGTCGACTACCTTTATACGCACGTTTTCCCGCCTGGAATTGTTTTTCCCAACCAGGTGACTTTGGAGAGCATCTGCGTTTTCTTAATTTGATTCTTTTGTTTTCCTTGTTTCAAGAGTAAGCGAAGTACTGACCTCACAATCAGCGCCTTGCCCTTCACTCCCTATTGAAACAACTTTTGCGACTAATTACATTTTCACAAAAAAACAAAAGAATTATGAAAACGATCAAATTATTTTTAGTTGTTCTGTTAAGCGTTGCACTTGGTACCGCTGCTGTTGCTCAAACGAGTGCAAAATCGACTGTTGCCGTTAAAACGGAAGTGTTCAACGTGAACGGAAAATGCGGCATGTGCAAAACCCGCATTGAAAAAACCGCTCTGGTCACAGGCGTTTCCAAAGCCGTCTGGGATGCCAACACCAAAAAGCTGAGCCTCACCTATAATCCCGCCAAAGTAAAAACCGACGCTGTTCTCAAGGCACTGGCCGCAGTGGGTCACGACACCGACAAATACAAAGCAACCGACAAGGTTTACAACAGCCTCCCCGGTTGCTGCAAGTATCGGTAAGCCGCCATGTTCAACAGACTGGTCCGATATTTTCTCGAGAACCGGCTGGTGACTTTTCTTTTCCTGTTGACGGTGGTGGTGGCAGGCATAGCCTTCACCCCGTTCAACTGGAACACCGGTTTGATTCCTGGGGATCCTATTCCCGTCGATGCCATACCAGACATCGGTGAAAATCAGCAAATTGTAGCCACTGAATGGATGGGACGTTCGCCCCGCGACATTCAGGATCAGGTGACCTATCCCCTCACCTCGGCGCTTTCAGGTATTTCTGGCGTTAAAACTGTCCGCAGCACTTCCATGTTCGGCATGTCCTTTATTTACATCATTTTCAAGGACAATGTGGAATTTTACTGGAGCCGTTCCCGCATTCTGGAAAAACTGAATTCCTTGCCTGCCGGAACCCTGCCACAAGGGGTTCAGCCAACGCTGGGTCCCGATGCTACTGGGCTGGGACAGATTTATTGGTACACGCTCGAGGGTCGAAACCCAAAAACCGGCAAACCCTCCGGTGGTTGGAGTCCACAGGAACTGCGTACCATCCAAGATTTTTACGTCAAATACAGCTTGGCATCGGCCGAAGGGGTCTCGGAAGTGGCATCCGTAGGGGGCTTCGTACGTGAATATCAGGTAGATATCAATCCCGAAGCCTTGAAAGCCTACAGCGTTTCCGTCATGGACGTGATGAACGCCGTGTCGCAAAGCAACCTGGACATCGGTGCCGAAACCATGGAACTGAACCGGGTGGAATACCTCATTCGTGGCCTGGGATACATCAAAAACACGGACGATCTGGCCAATTCAGTCGTAGCAGTACGGAACAATGTGCCCGTTCGCATCAAGGATGTGGCTCAAACCACCTTTGGCCCTGCCACCCGTCGCGGCGGTCTGGACAAAGCCGGTTCGGAAGCTGTGGGTGCCGTCGTGGTGGCCAGATACGGTTCCAATCCGATGGCGGTCATTACTAACGTCAAAGACAAAATCAAGGAAATTGAGGCCGGGCTTCCACAGAAAACCTTGCCGGACGGCAGCATTTCCAAAGTCACGGTCGTACCCTTTTACGACCGAACGGGGCTGATCAAGGAAACCATCGGAACCCTGGAATCGGCTTTGACGCACGAAATCCTGATCAGCATCATCGTGATTCTGGTTCTGGTGCTCAACCTACAAGCATCACTCATCGTAGCCGGGCTGCTGCCCCTGGGCGTTCTGATGACTTTTGTTCTCATGCGACTGTTCGGCGTAGAAGCCAACATCGTGGCGTTGTCCGGCATCGCTATTGCCATCGGCGTGATGGTGGACATCGGCATTGTGGATGTGGAAAATATTCTCAGGCATCTGGAACAGCCAGAAAACAAAAACATCAGGGGCAGAAAGCTGTTGGACGTCATCTACTTGGCTACCACCGAAGTGCGGGCTGCTGTCGTCACCTCCATTGCCACCACCATCGTGAGTTTTTTGCCGGTCTTCGCACTCGAAGCGGCCGAAGGCAAACTTTTTCATCCCTTGGCCTTCACCAAGACGTTCGCCTTGATTTCAGCCTTTGTGCTGGGTATTGTGGTATTGCCGACGCTCGTTTACTTATTTTTCAATGTCCGACTGGATACCAAAAAGCTCCGGCATTACGCCAATTACGTGCTTTTGGCAGGTGGCGTCGCCCTTGCTTTCATGGGCTATCCGTCCCTTTCGCTGGCACTGGTCGCCGTTGGTGCGAACAACCTGTTGGCTTCGAAATGGCCGGAAGCAAAAAAGGAATTTCCAAACTACATCAACCTGGGCATCGTAGTTTTGCTGGCGAGTTTTTGGCTCAGCGTCGAATGGTTGCCACTGGGTGCCCACAACAGCGCGTTGGTGAACTTCCTGTTTGTTGGCGGCATCATCGGCGTTGTGCTGGGTGCCTTGATGTTGGTGGTGCATTTTTACGAACCCATCATGCGTTGGGCGTTGGAGCACAAGAGAACCTTCCTGTTGCTGCCTGCGGTAACGCTGATTTTGGGCTTATTGATCTGGCGAAACACCGGCAAGGAGTTCATGCCTTCCCTGAACGAAGGCTCCTTCTTGCTCATGCCCACCAGCATGCCACACACGAGCATCGACCAGAACCTACGGTACATAGAAACCCTGGACAGACGCTTGGCAGCAATTCCCGAAGTGGAAAACGCCGTCGGGAAATGGGGTCGTGTGAACTCCGCACTCGATCCGGCTCCGGTTCAGATGTTTGAGAACACCATCAACTATCGATCGGAATATTTGTTGGACGAAAACGGCCAGCGAATGCGGTTCAAAACGAATCGGGACGGAAGCTATGCTTTAAAAAACGGGGGGAACTATGTCCCTGAAAAGGAGCATTTCCGCCCGTTGACTGTCGATAGCCTTCTGCCGGACAAAAATGGCGAATACCTCCGTCAATGGCGGCCTGAAATCAAGCATCCGGACGACATCTGGAAGGAAATTGTTAAGGTCACACAGATTCCTGGACTGACTTCAGCCCCCAAACTGCAACCCATCGAAACTCGATTGGTGATGCTGGCTACGGGCATGCGGGCACCGATGGGACTCAAAGTCTACGGGCCAGACCTGGAATCCATCGAAAAGGCGGGCATGCTGTTTGAACAAGCGTTGAAAAAAGTACCCTCAGTTCAAAACACCTCCGTCTTTTACGACCGGGCAGTGGGTGCACCCTACGTGGAAATAAAACTCAACCGCGAAAATATGGCCCGCTACGGCATGCGCGTGGCCGATGTGCAACAAGTATTGCAAGCCGCCGTTGGTGGCATGACGCTTTCTACCTCGGTGGAAGGTCGGGAACGCTTTCCCATCCGTGTTCGCTACGCCAGAGAACGGCGCGACAATCCAGAGGCACTTAAAAGCATCCTGATTCCAGCCATGAACGGCGTGCAAATCCCCTTGGGTGAAATCGCCGATATCGGCTACACGCGCGGTGCACAGATGATTCGAAGTGAAAACACCTTTTTGGTGGGTTACGTCATCTTTGACAAAGTCAGCGGGAAGGCGGAAGTGGACGTGGTGGAGGAAGCGGCCACGTACCTCAACCAGCAAGTAGCCTCGGGTGAACTCAAACTCCCCACCGGTGTGACTTGGAAGTTTGCTGGCAATTACGAACAGGAAATCCGCGCAACCAAACGCTTGTCCATCGTGATTCCCATCAGCCTGCTGCTCATCCTGTTGCTGCTGTTTTTCCAGTTCAAGACGGTCACGGCTTCGTTCATCCATTTCTCGGGTGTTTTCGTTGCTTTTGCCGGCGGATTCATCCTGCTTTGGCTCTACGGACAGGACTGGTTCCTGAATTTCAGCGTAGCGGGCACCAACATGCGGGATTTGTTCCAAATGCACCCCATCAACCTGAGTGTGGCCGTTTGGGTCGGATTCATCGCGCTGTTCGGGATAGCCACCAACGACGGTGTGCTCATGGGAACCTACATCCATCAGGTCTTTGAGGACCAACACCCCAAAACGGTTTCGGAGGTTCGCCAAGCGGTCGTGACAGCCGGGCACCGCAGGGTGCGCCCAGCCATGATGACCACCGCGGTAGCCATCATCGCGCTGCTGCCCGTATTGACTTCCACCGGGAAAGGCGCCGACATCATGGTGCCCATGGCCATTCCAGCCTTTGGCGGGATGATCATTCAGGTGATGACTATTTTTGTGGTGCCATTGTTCCAGGCCATTTGGCGGGAACGGGCGGTTCGTAAAACGCTAAACAAACACGATGATGAAACGGTCTAAACGAACAACGATTTGGATGGTCCTTTTAACGAAAAGTACAACGAAATGGAGGACCCTTTTAACGAAAAATTCAACGATTTGGCTGATCCTTTTAACGATAGGTTTTTCCAATGCCCTTGGACAGAATCTTTCGAAAGATTCCACCATTTCCGGTGTGGACGACGCACTTCGTTCCTATCAAAAAACAGCTGCTCTGAACAATCCCACCTTGCTTCAGAAATGGAGCGAGTACCAAGCGGCTTTGCAAAAGTTGCCCCAGGTAGCGAGTTTGCCCGATCCAAACCTGAACTTGGGCTTTTTCCTGACTCCCATGGAGTTACCAAGTGGCAATCAGGTGGCCGACCTGCAGCTGATGCAAATGTTTCCTTGGTTTGGGGTGCTCAAAAATGCGAAGGACGAGATGAGCCTCATGGCAAAGGCCTCCTTCGAATCGGTTGCAGCGGCAAAACTACAGGTTTTTTACGAGGTACGAAGCAGTTGGTTCAACCTGTACCGAAACCGGGAACAAGTGCGAATCACTCAGCTGAATCTGGAGTTGTTGCGACAGACGGAACGGTTGGCAACCAGTCGGTACAAAGCCGGGGTAACCGGAAGCAGCGTTTCGGTGAGCAACCCTAACGGCTCCATGCCGACGGCTCCCCTTGCTTCGAGCGGAAGCGGAATGAGTATGACTGGGAGCAACACCACGGCTTCCCTTGCCGCAACCACCCCAATGGCTTCACCGGCCATGGGAACGTCCGCGGGAAGCAGCCTTTCAGACATCTATACCCTTCAACTGGAAGAAAATGAGTTGATCAACAGTCTTTCGTCACTGAACGACCAGTATCAGAGCCTGTTGTACAGATTCAACAAACTGCTGAACCGTTCTGTCGAAAGTCCGGTTGTTCTGCCCAAGAATGATTTCATTGATTCGTTTGAACCGCCCTTGGACACTGTCTTGAGAAACAACCCGATGCTGACCATGCTCCAATTCGAGCGGGAATCGTTGGAAGCCCGCCGGAAAATGTCGGATCGCATGGGGTATCCGATGGTCGGCATCGGTCTGAAATATTCCATTCTGGCCAAAAATCCGACCTCGACCTCCATGATGAACGGTCGGGACATGCTCATGCCCATGGTTTCGGTTTCGTTGCCCATTTACGGGAAAAAGTACAAGGCCATCCAACAGGAAACGGAGTGGCTCAAGACGGCTTCTTCACAAAACTACGCGGCCACGCTGAACCTGATGCAATCGGACTATCAGGATGCCTTGTTCAGTTACCAGGATGCACAGCGACGGATTCAACTGTATGAAAACCAGTATAAGATCACCGAAAAATCGTATCAGCTCCAACTGAAGCGTTTTGCCGCTTCTTCGGCTTCCTTGTCTGAACTCCTCACCATCAGCCGCCAGCAACTGGATTATGCGCTCAAAGGCATGAATGCCAAGGTGGATGAACTCCTCGCACTGGCCAAGATCCGGCAACTAACCGCTCAAAATTAACGAAAAAACGATATTCAAATGAAACGATTCAGTACGATTATAAAACAAAGAAACGTGCAGTTTGCATTGGTGGCTTTGGGCAGTCTATTTTTAGGCTGGCTGCTCTTTCACGAACCAAAACCGACCAAAGAGGCTCTTGCAAAGGCTGATGCCAAAAAGGAAATCTGGACCTGCTCCATGGACCCCCAAGTGAAAATGGATAAGCCGGGATTATGCCCCATCTGCGGGATGGATCTGATTCTGCTGGTCACCGGCGGCGGTTCCACCATGGATTCCACTGCCCTTTACCTCACCCCGGAAGCCATCCAATTGGCAAACATCGCCACTTCCGTAGTCAGTCACTCCGCCCCTGTCAAAGAACTTCGGCTCTACGGCAAGGTGCAGGCTGACGAGCGACTTTTGGAAAGCCAAACCGCCCACATACCCGGTCGCATCGAAAAACTATTCATCAGTTTCACCGGTGAAACCGTCCGCAAGGGCCAACTCTTGGCGCTCATCAATTCCCCAGATTTGATTTCTGCCCAGGAAGAACTGTTGGAAACAGCCAAAAGCAGCGCCGATCAACCGGAAATCTTCGAAGCCTCCAAAGACAAACTCCGCCAATGGAAACTCACCGACACCCAAATCGATCAGATTGTACGTTCCGGAAAAGTGAAGCCGAATTTTGAAGTGTTGGCAGAAAGTTCAGGCATTGTCACGTCCAAACGGGTGAACACCGGAGACTACGTCAATGCAGGCAGCGTCCTGTTTGAAGTGGCCAACCTCTCCAATGTTTGGGTGTTGTTCGACGCCTACGAAAGCGATTTACCCTTCTTGAAAGTAGGCAACAGCATCACCTTCAGCCTACAAGCCCTTCCCGGAAGTAGCTTTACGGCCTCGGTCAAGTTCATCGACCCGGTGATGGATCCCACCAGCCGCGTGGCCAAAGTACGTGTGGAAGTAAACAATGCGTCGGGAAAACTGAAGCCTGAAATGTTTGCCACCGGAGTGGTGAAGGCTAGTCTGAACCAGTACAAAGACAAGCTGGTGATCCCATCCACCGCCGTCTTGTGGACGGGCAAACGCTCCATCGTGTATGTGAAACAAGCCGATGGTTCCTTTAAGATGCGTGAAATCGAAATGGGGCCGATGCTCGGAAACAGTTATGTGGTGTTAAACAGTCTCACCGACGGTGAGGAAATCGTGACCGAAGGCAGCTTCAGCGTGGATGCCGCCTCCCAACTGGAAGGCAAAGCCAGCATGATGGATCAGGAGTAGATTAATCTAGGATTTCCACCGCCACATGTTCCACCACACCCTGACGGATATGGAACGCTTTTACCACGGGTTCAGCCGAGGCTAAAGAAACAATGATGTACAGGATGTTCGGATCGAACGCCAGCTTGATGTCTTCTTCGGAGGGACGGGCAGGTGTCACAGGGTGGCTGTGGTAGTTGGCGATGATGTCCAAGCCTTCTGCCCTGGCAGCACGCAGCGCCTGAAATTGTTCCGCCGGAAGAAAGGTAAAATGTTCCGGACTGGCATCGGCATTGGTCATTCCATAACGTATTTGAGCCACACTTCCTTTACCCGCCAACAACCCGCAAGCCTCATTGGGCAGTTCAGCTCTGGCCTGAAGAACAATTTCCGCCAGTATTGACCTTGGTATCTGGATCATTTCTGTATGGATATCAAATGAATGCCTTTTCGATCGGTTTCCGTAATGGATAGCACCTTGAAGCCTTGTTCGGTGGAGGAATGCGGTATGTTCTCGAGCGGTTCGCCTTCGGTGACCAGCACATCGAGCACGTCGCCCGGAGCCAGTTTGGAAAGTTGTATCTTGGTGCGGACAAAAGTCATCGGGCAATGATCTTTGGTGACGTCTAAATTGAATTGTGCCATGATTGTTGCTGTTAAATAAATAAAGTTTGACCACCTTCGGAAACCTGCAGAAACGTTGGTACACCCAACACATCCTTCACTTCGTGGATGAGATCGCTTTTTTGAATGCCCAAAATGTGCATCGCCATTTCACATGCATAGATGTTCACACCCAGCTCCTTGGCTGCTTCGACGAGTTCTTCCAACGTAGCCACGTTGTTTTTGCGCATCAGGTATCGGAATATTTTCGGACTAAGGCCCAGAAAATTCAAACGGCTCACAGGCGCACTCTTGAGGCCACCCATGAAAACACCGAATACTTTGGGCAGGAAACCCTTGCCCACGGGCGAACGGCCTTGTTTGATCTTGATGGCGTCGAGGCCCCAGAACGTAAAGAAAATGTTCACTTCGTAGCCGATGGCGGCAGCGCCGGTAGCCAATGTAAATACGGCGGTCAGCTTGTCGAAATCACCGCTGAAACCTATAATGGAAAGTTTTTTTTGTTCGGACATGAGTTAGTTTTTTTGGTGGCTCTGCAAGTCGCATACAGCCTGTTCGGATTCAAATAATTCAGTAATGGTGGGTTCGTCGCCGCAAATCGAACACTTGTGATTGTGCTTGCCTTTGATGGTACGGAACTCCATGGTCTTGGCGTTGAACGTGAGCAGACGATTCGTGAGCAAATCGCCCACACCCGTGAAATACTTCAGCACCTCGGCTGCTTGAATGGTTCCCAGCATCCCAGCGATGGCCCCCAGTACGCCTGCTTGCGAGCAGGTTGGAACGGCATTGGGAGGTGGTGGACCATGAAAAAAGCACCGATAACAAGCAGCGCCCGGCACATAGGTAAAGGTTTGTCCCTCAAAACGCAGGATACCACCGTGAGAAAAAGGCTTGCCAGCCAAAACGCAGGCATCGTTGATGAGGAACTTCACCGGAAAATTGTCGGTGCCGTCCACAATAAAATCGTACTGCTTGATCAAATCAAATGCGTTTTCGGACGTAAACAGTTCTTGGTAGGTAATAACGTTGACATCCGGGTTGATCCGGTTTATTTTTTCCTTGGCTGAAAACACTTTGGGACGGCCTACGTCCTCGGTAAAATGGATGACCTGACGCTGCAGGTTGCTCAAATCCACGACATCCCCATCGATCAGACCGATGGTTCCGATGCCGGCTGCAGCCAGATAGAGGGCAACCGGAGCGCCCAAACCGCCGGCACCGATGATGAGCACCTTGGCGGCATTGATTTTCTCCTGGCCTTCCACACCGACATCTGCCAACAGAATGTGCCGGCTGTACCGCTGAATCTGATCTTCTGAAAAGTCCATGATCAACCTTTATTTGGAGCCACCGCCCATGAAATACAAGAAATCCACTTCATCGCCCTCACTCAATAGGGTTGATGAATAGTCTTCCTTCAGTACAAATTCACCGTTTCGTTGGACAGAAACCATATCTGGTTGAAAGATGTTGTTCATCTGAATGACGTCCAGAACGGACAGGGGAAGGTTCAGTTCTTGAACGGAACCATTTATTTTTAAAGAACTCATAATCGTTTGGTTTAATGATGGTGCAAATTTCGGCACCGGCAAGTCCTTGCGACATACCCCGACAGTGGCATTTTCATACCCTAAACGTGGTATAATTCAACTATTCTACTAAGAAAATTATTATTCCAAGTATATACTTGTTATATTTGCAGCGTGGTTTGAAATAAACGTCCACCACTCATTTATTTGAAAGAAATGGCCCATAAAAATCCCAATACAATCCTCCTTACGCCCTTATCAGCAGACCAATACGCTTCGTTTACAGCTTTGGTCCAATCCATTGACGACCAACAGGCTACCTGGTTGGCAGGTTATTTTGCCGGCTTCTCGGCAAGGTTCTCGATGGAACCTTCTGAAAGTGATCCAACAAAAGTTTTAACCATCGTCTACGGAAGCACGACCGGCAAAGGGGAAGAAATGGCGACACTGGCCGCCACAAAAGCAAAACACTACGGTTTGAACGTTCGATTGCTGGACATGTGCGCATTTTCGGCCAACGATCTGCTCAACACGAGCAATCTACTGGTGGTGGTTTCCACACATGGAAAAGGTGCGCCACCTTTCGCTGCGAAAGGTTTGCACGATTACCTGTTCAGCAAAAACGCGCCCACTTTAAATGCCATGAAGTATGCTGTGTTGGCCTTGGGCGATTCCAGTTACGATCATTTCTGCCAAGTCGGCATCGAATTCGACCAACAATTGGAGAAGCTCGGTGCTACCCGTCTGCTGCAGGTGCTTTTGGGCGATGTGGATGTGGATTCAACGGCACCAACTTGGCTCGATGAAGCATTGCCTCTGTTCGAAAGTGGCAAAAGCTATGTAACGGATGGTCGTTTCACGTACTTGAAGAATCACTTGAACAAGACTAAGACCTCTTCGTATTTAAAGAACAGTACGCTCCATTCGGTGATCAACACCTCGTCGTTGCCGGGAAAATCCAATCCGTTTTCAGCCCCAGTCTTGGAGAAGTACAACCTGCATGGTGCGGGTTCAGACCGACAAACCATCCATTTGGCATTGAAGGCTGACGTGCCCGGAATGGACTATCAACCAGGAGATTCGGCCGGAGTGATACCGCTCAATCACCCCAATTTGGTTCGAGAAGTACTCGACATCACCGGTTTTGAGGGTTCTCAAGAAGTAGCTTTCAAAGACCAGAAACAAACCTTGGAAACCATTTTGCGCGAATCGGTGGAACTTTCTAGAGTGACGTTGGATGTGATCAAAAAATACCTAACGATCTGTCCGCTTGAATCACTGCATTCCTTGGCCGCAAACCGCGACATACTTGCTGAATACACGACGGGTAGGGACATCGTGGACCTTCTGACCGACTTCCCAACCGAAGGGCTCTCCCCGGAGGCATTCCTCTCGATCTTGAGACCCCTACAACCGAGGTATTATTCCATTTCCTCCAGCCCGCTGGAAACGCCAGGAAACGTGCATCTTACGGTCGGTGTCGTCACGTATGAGAACGCTGGTCGCACCCGTAAAGGCACCTGTTCGAGCTACCTTTCGGATGCAACGATGAAGGAGGTAAACATTCCAATATTCATCGAGGCCAATCCGCATTTCAGGTTGCCCGAAGATCCGACCACACCCATCATCATGCTCGGTGCAGGCACCGGAATCGCACCTTTTCGGGCCTTCGTGCAACACCGTTCGCACACCGAGAACCCAGGCAAAAGTTGGTTGTTTTTTGGAAACCGTTTCAAGGATTCGGAATTTCTTTATGAAAAAGAATGGGAGCAACACCTACAGACGGGCGCGCTCACTTGCCTGGATGTTGCGTTCTCCAGAGACGGAAACGCCGTGAAACATGTCCAAGATTGCTTGCAAGAAAAGGCGGAGGAGGTGTACCAATGGCTAGAGGAAGGGGCTCACCTCTACCTTTGCGGTGACATGAACGGCTTTGCGACAGACGTACAACAAGCGCTTAAGCAGATTATCTCCGAAAAAGGTCGACGTACTGCGGAGGAAGCGGAGACCTACTTGGATGAACTGCAGTACAGTGGCCGGTTTCAGCTGGATGTGTATTGAATAATAAGTGAATGTGCGCCCGAAATGCAGGTCAAGCCGAGCAAACCATCCGTTGACTGTCATCGGTGGAAAAGCGGTTGATGATGTTCGTGATTACATGTTTTTAAGGCAGACCACGTGTGCAGCAACAAATGCTGCCGTTTCGGTACGCAGCCTCGTATCACCCAGCGACACGGCTTGAAATCCGTTTTTAAGCGCCAATTCGACTTCCTCAGGGCTGAAATCGCCTTCCGGACCGATCAGCACCAACACCGGCGTACCGGGCATGCAAACGTGGTGAAGCAAGGGCTTCTCCCCAGGATTGCAATGGCAAATGTATTTTTGACCGTCGAAAGGCTGTAAAACGAATTTCTTAAAATCGACCCATTCACTAATTGTTGGTTTCAACGCTTTCATCGATTGCTTGAGTGCCGAAATGACGATTTTTTCGATGCGCTCCAGCTTCAGGTTCTTCCGTTCCGAATGTTGCGAACCAATGAACTGAAAACCACCGATGCCTACTTCCGTTGCTTTCTCCACAAACCATTCGATGCGGTCGAAATTTTTGGTCGGAGCCACGGCGATGTGGGCCATGAAGGGAGGTGTTTCATCCTTTACCACTTCCAACACTTCCACCATGCAATGTTTGGGGTGTGCCTGTACGATTTTGGCTTTGTAAAAGTTTCCAAGACCGTCAATCAGGTCGATTTGGGTACCTTCCCCCAATCGGAGCACACGGACACAATGCACGGATTCCTCCTCCGAAAGACAGGGATTCGTACGGATTTCCGGTGTATAAAAAATAGCCATGTTTTATCCGAGCAACAAACCAACCATGGTGGCAGACATGCAAGAAACCAGGGTACCGGCCAACACTGCCAAGGGACCGTATTTCGTCAACCACGGACGCGCCTGAGGTGCCAACGAACCGATTCCGCCAATTTGAATGCCGATGGAACTGATGTTGGCAAAACCACACAACAAATAGGTGGACATGATGATGGTTTTCGGATCGGTTAGGACGCCCGTTTGAATGAGGGTTCCCAGACTTTGATAACCGACGAATTCATTCATGATGGTTTTTTCACCCAACAACTGCCCGACGGAAATCGCATCCGATGGATTGATGCCCATCAACATGACCAATGGTGAGAACAAGAGCCCCATGATAAACTGAAAGTTGAATTGTTTGTAGCGTCCATCGGAGACTTCAGCCAAGTATTGATTCAAGACAAACCCGTCGCCCAGACCAACTGAAATCACATTGACCACACAAATCGCGGTGAGACCTGCTGAAACCCAAAAGGCAATTTTGAAAGCTTTTTTCTTTTTGACAAAAAACTGAATGGAGAAAACCATCAAGGCCAGAATTGCCGCTCCGAGCAATACCCCTGAAATGGAATAACTTCCGATGAATTTGGAAACCAGAAAATTGGCGAATGCGACAAAGGCGATGAAGACCAACAACATGCCGGCAATGTTCAAGGCTAGTTTCAAACCGTCGGAAGTACCGATGGCGATGGAATCCAGAAAGTTGGTTCCAATTTTATTTTGCTCGATGACCGTGTTTTCATCCACCTTTTCCGTTTGAGGAAACAATATCTTGGCGAAAACTGCTGCACCAGGCACTGCCATGACCGAAGCTGACAGCAAATGTTTGGCAAAAATGAGTTGAGAAACCGCATCTCCTCCACCCAGCATTCCGATGTAGGAAACCAACACCCCACCGGCAATGGTGGCCATGCCAGCCGTCATGATGAGGAAAATCTCGGAAGCGTTCATTCGGCTCAGGTAGCCCTTAACCAGCAAAGGTGCTTCCGTCTGTCCCATCAACGCAAGGTGTGCGCCCAACACCAAGCCTTCCGAACCAGAAATCTTCATGATCTTTCGCAGCATCCAGGAGGCAGCCTGCACCGTCTTTTGAATGACACCCAAGTAAAACAGCAGGCTGCTCAGGGCTGAAAAAAAGATGATGGTAGGCAATACCTGAAAGGCAAAAATATAGCCGTACGACTTGATATCCATCAATCCACCAAGCAAAAACGTAGAACCCTCGTTGGTGAACGCCATGATTTTAATGAATATTCGTCCCAGAAAATCGAAAATAGATCCAAAAAACGGTACGAAAAGAATGCCGATGGCCAGTAAAAATTGAACAGTCAGACCGATGGTCACCAGCTTCCAGTCGATGGCTTTTCGATTTCTGCTGAACAGCACGGCAAATAAAACGAGGGAAGCGATGCCGACCAGGCCTTTTCCAACGGAAACCAGCGAGATGCCTTCCATGGCCGACATATTGATTTGAGCAAGTATCATGGTATTTTTTTTTAATGCACGACAAAAATACATTTTTTCCCGGAACACCAACTACGGAATGGACGCAAAAAAACCACCTTTTTGGGTGGTTGCAACTTTTTGGTAAAGTCTATAAACAAAAGAAGGTTGTCTCACGACAACCAATCTTCCTTAACCTTAAATCTAATACCATGAAAAACACAGTGCAAATATACGCGGTGTTTTGCGTCTATGCAAATAATCTGAGTAAAAAAATAGGTTGTTTAACATGTTTTAACGAATAGTGTCTTTGTTACACTTAATTAAACCTCTTGAAAATAGCCTTATATACTTATTTATCAGAACATTAAAAATAAATGAGATTTCGAAACCCATCCAAAATTTATTCACAATTAAAACGAATAAATGTTGTAAAACATAAATTTAATCCTCATAAACATGTTCTACAGCATCATTCTGCATCCAACGGTGCCTGCTTTTCGGGAATCGGAAGGGGTTTGAACGAATAATTTCGCTTCAATTCGAGGTAAATCCGGCGGCAAGCAATGGCATCGAGTGCTGCGTATGCTTTTTGCCCATGAGAAAGTTCCTCGGCCTCCCAATTCGAAAGCCGCTGTGCCTTGGAAAGTTTTTTGGCGAACAGGATGGCATAAATTTTCTGAAGGCTGTTGTCTGCAATACCGTAATCCTTGACAAAAGATTGCAATTCGACGAAACTCTGCGGGTCGAGGGCGTGATCTCGGCCACGAAGCATCAAGAAATCGTCTTTGATGGAAAGACCCACCTTTAGTACATTGTTGTTGAAAAAATCGGTCAAGCCTTCGGGGAAGCCAATGCAATTTAGCCGGATCAGGTAACAGGTGGACGAGGTTGCCACTTGAAGCAACGCCACTTTATTCCGTTTGCCCTTGATGAATACCGGTTTGGTCTCGGTATCGAAACCAATCACTTCTTCGCGGTTTAGAATTTTTAAAACCTTTTCGAACGCTTCAGGCGTATCCACCACTTCAATCGTACCTTCAAAGGTTTCGACCGGCAACAGATTCAATTCGTCCTTGGTGATGGAACCGAGTAGGTCGTTCATTCGAAATCCTCCTCTTCCATGGACAAAACATCGTCCTGAGCAGCAGCGTATTTGCAGTTGTGTAGGGCACGAAGCACATTCACAAGTGATTGGCCCCAAAATTGTTCAAAATTGGTTCGACATACAAACAAAGCATCGTTCATCGTGTCGTCGTAACCAATTCGGAAAACGGAAATAAAATTAAAAAGGTCCTGCCAGATGTCGGCCAGGTTTTCAGAAACAAAGGTGGCCACCGGAGTATCCGAGTAGCGAATGTCCGGATGAAAGACTTCCAGATAGGCATCGTCATGACCCAACAAAGCGGCAATGGCCTGTGCCAAATCAGAATACTGTTCCTCGGAAGCAAACATTTCTGGTTCGTCGTCCGAAAGAAGCTCATTGACGGGCAGCAGACTGGCCTTCAAGTAAAGCAATGGTAGCAAACGGGTGGTGGTGTCCAGAAAACCCGCTTTATCGGTCGTTTCGAGTTGGTCCATGTAATCGCAGAAGGATTTTGCCACGGCGACGAACTCGATGGTATTCTTATTATAAACGGGATTGTCTGATTTTAAGGCTTTTGACATAAATTGGATAATCAATAGGATCCTTGCAAAAGTACAAAATAACACCGATATACAAAAAAATGAAGCCCTTGGATTAAATAAAGCATCTTGGAGGGGTTTTATGAGTTGTTTTTGTATTTTTGCAACTTAAAGAAATTTGACAGTCTACGCTATGGCAAACCCAGTTAAACATATTAAAAAGCCTTCCCCTACCAAACCCAAAACCGGATTTCTGCACAAAAAAGAAACCTGGATATCGGTTGGTGTGCTTTGGCTGGTCCTCATTACTTGGCTCACCATCATACTGATTTCCTTTCTGTTTACCGGCGATTCCGACCACAGCTTGGTTTATAACCTCGCATACAGCGATTTGGACACCATCACAGGCAAAGCGCTGAATTTCGGAGGTTCCTTGGGAGCCTGGGCTGCCAACATCATCATCAATAAATGGTTCGGATACGCCTTCGTCTTCATGCTCGCATTTGGCTGGATGTTGGGTTTCAGGCTACTTGGAGTCTCCAAAACGTCCATGATCAAACAGTTCCTGCTGAATGGTTTCGGCTTGGTCTGGTGTTCACTGGCCTTGGCCTTTTTTATTCAACCACTCCTGCCGAACAGTTTCATTGTTCCTGGTGGCGCCCACGGCTACTGGTTGAGCGAATTCCTCACCGGTCGCATCGGCTGGCCAGGAGCGCTGTTGGTCATTTTGGCATCCCTGTTTATCTTCCTGATTTTCGTCAAAGCCAGTACGTTGCCGTTCATTCAACGCCTGCTCGCCTGGAAACCGTTCGCCCGAAAGGAAAAAGTTTTGGAGGAAGTGGATGCCGCCGCTTTCAGCAAGGTAGATGGAGAATGGCCGGAAGAATTCGATAAAAGCTGGACTGGCGCAGCGGCCCCTGCAACGGATGCTGCCGCAAAACCCTACGACAAGCCCGATTTTGAGGATGAGGATGAGGACGACGAAGACGAAGACGAAGAGGAGGACTTGATCGAAGACGAAAACCTCGTAACGGAAGAGCCTCCCCTACCCGATGACATTGACTTTGAAATCAAGGTCGGCAAGGGCGACGACGCGATAGTTGATGCCGAAGAACCAGCCGTCGCCACTACCCGCAGACGTTCTCAGGGCGAATCGAACGAAGATTACGATGCCTCGTATTTGGGTGAATACGACCCCAAGCTGGACCTTTCCTCGTTTAAGTTTCCATCCGTAAACCTGCTGACCAAATACGAAAGCACGGAAACCGTTGTGAATGCCGAAGAGCAGAAAAGCAACAAGCGTCGTATTCAGGAAGTGTTGGAACAATTCAGCATCAAAATCAGTTCCATTTCAGCCACGGTGGGTCCTACTGTGACCTTGTATGAAATCATTCCGGAACCGGGCGTGCGTATTTCCCGCATCAAAAGTTTGGAAAACGATATCGCACTTTCACTGGCGGCTTTGGGTATCCGCATCATCGCGCCCATACCTGGCAAGGGAACCATCGGTATTGAAGTGCCGAACCGCGAGCCGCAGGTAGTGTCGATGTACAGCGTCATCAACTCCAAGAAATTCCAGGAATCCAAATACGACTTACCCATGGTGTTGGGCCGAACCATCACAAACGATGTGTTCATGGTGGATTTGTGCAAAATGCCGCACGTACTGGTCGCTGGTGCCACCGGTCAAGGCAAGTCGGTCGGGCTGAACGCCATGATCACTTCCCTCCTTTATAAGAAGCACCCAGCCGAACTCAAGTTCGTGATGGTCGATCCCAAGATGGTTGAATTCAGCGTGTATTCCACCATCGAAAAGCATTACTTGGCAAAATTGCCGGACGAAAGCAAAGCCATCATTACGGATTCCGAAAAGGTGAAACAGACGCTGAGCTCCCTGACCAGGGAAATGGACGACCGTTACAACCTGCTCATGTTGGCCGGGGTTCGTAACTTAAAGGAATACAACGTCAAATACATTTCTCGGCACCTGAATCCGGAAAAGGGGCACAAGTTCCTACCCTACATCGTGGTGATCATCGACGAGTTCGGGGATCTGATCATGACGGCTGGCAAGGAAATTGAAATGCCGATCGCTCGAATTGCTCAGAAGGCTCGTGCCGTGGGCATCCACATGATCATCGCCACACAGCGCCCAACTACCAACATCATTACGGGTACCATCAAGGCCAATTTCCCGGCGCGCATTGCGTTCCGCGTGAGTTCCGGCGTCGATTCCCGCACCATTTTGGATTCACTGGGTGCGAACCAACTGATTGGCCGAGGCGACATGCTCTTCTCGCAAGGCAGCGATTTGGTTCGTGTGCAGTGCGCTTTCGTCGATACGCCTGAAGTGGTGAACATCGCCCATTTCATAGGTGACCAGCGAGGCTATCCCACTGCCTTTTATTTGCCAGAACCGGCTACGGAAAGTGGCTCCGGTATGGGTCAGACGGACATGGAAGGATTGGATCCGCTGTTCGAGGACGCTGCCCGCATCATCGTGATTCATCAACAGGGTTCGACGTCTCTGATTCAGCGGAAATTCTCGATTGGATACAACCGAGCAGGTCGTATCGTGGATCAGTTGGAACAAGCTGGCATCATTGGTCCGAGCGAAGGCAGCAAAGCGCGTCAAGTGCTTGTGAACGATGAATTTCAGCTGGACAACCTGTTGGCAAGGATTAAATAAGCTTAAATACCAAGGTTTGGGTAGTCTTCCGATTCGGTGTTTGTGGCACAATTATTGTAACTTTGTCTCCCGAAAATTGAAGTTTCAGGCTTCAATCAGTGTTGAATGCGCGCCCGGCATTCATCGAAACCGAACGAATCGGAGTTAGTACCGCCCGTTCTCATTTTATTGCATTATGAAGAAATTTAGCATTTTTACATTGATTTTCAGCTTGTTGTTAAGTTTGAACCTTGCCGCACAGCTTCCACTGACACCTCAAACGTCACAACCGTCACAAAGAGCTCAAAACGACCCCAAAGCGCTGGAAGTGCTCAACAAGGCTTCCGCTGCTTACAACAAGGCTGGTGGTGTGAAGGCTGGATTCTCCATCAAGGTATTGGCAAATGGTGGTGCAGTCAAAGACAATCTGTCGGGCAGCATTTTCTTGAAAGGCTCCAAATTTAAATTGGAGGCGGGCGACATGACGACCTGGTTCGACGGAACCAATCAATGGGTTTACATCCAATCCAACAATGAGGTCAACCTGAGCAAACCCAATTCCAGAGAATTGCTGATGATCAACCCGGTGAATGTGTTCCAACTTTACCAACACGGCTACAACAGCAAATTGCTGGCAGACAAGGTTGAAAACGGCAGAAAGCTTCTTCAGGTTGAACTGAAACCGTACACGAAAATTGAGAATACGCTCAGCATCGTGGCCTGTTTTGAGAAAGGCACCTTTCGTCCGGTGAGCATCATCATCACCAACAAGGACAAGTCCGGCAGCAGGATCAGCATCGGCAGTTATTTGACCGGCCAGACATACACCGACGCAACTTTTGCCTTTCAACCCAAAGACTTTCCGAACACGGAAGTCGTCGATTTACGTTAAATCAAAAAACTAATACAATCAATATGGAACATGTTCGTTGCCTGATCATTGGATCGGGTCCTGCCGGATTCACCGCAGGCATTTACGCAGCCAGAGCCAATCTTTCACCAGTGCTTTATGAAGGTATGCAACCCGGCGGTCAGTTGACCACCACCACCGAAGTCGATAATTTCCCCGGTTACCCGGAAGGCATTACCGGGCCAGAACTGATGGACGACTTACGCAAACAGGCCACCCGATTCGGTTGCGAAGCTCGTTGGGGAGTAGCCACGGCAGCAGACCTTTCGGCCACTCCTTTCAAAATAACCATCGACGGTGAAAAGGAGATTACCTGCGATAGTCTGATCATTGCCACTGGAGCCACTGCCAAGTATTTGGGGCTGGCCGACGAAACAAAATATGCAGGTCAGGGCGTTTCCGCTTGTGCCACCTGCGACGGTTTTTTCTACCGCAAAAAAAATGTGGCTGTGGTGGGTGGTGGTGACACCGCCTGTGAGGAAGCATCCTATCTGGCAGGTTTGGCCGCTCATGTCGATCTGATTGTTCGCAAACCGTTCCTTCGTGCCTCCAAAATCATGCAGGATCGGGTTATGAACACTTCGAACATTACCGTGCATTTCGAACACGAAACCACCGGCTTGTTTGGTGAAAATGGTGTGGAAGGCGCTCATCTGGTTAAACGACGCGGCGAAGCCGACGAAAGCACCATGGACATCGCCATCGACGGTTTTTTTCTGGCCATCGGGCATAAGCCAAATTCAGACATTTTTGCTGCTTATTTGGAAACGGATGAAGTCGGCTACATCGTGACCACGCCGGGCACTCCGCGCACCACGGTAGCCGGTGTTTTTGCGGCTGGCGACGTGGCCGACCCGCATTACCGTCAGGCCATCACGGCCGCAGGCAGCGGATGTCAGGCTGCCATTGAGGCGGAACGCTATCTTTCCTCCTTGAAAAAGTAGAAAAAACGGGTGCAGTATTTGCAATCTTCGTTAAGATTGCCTACTTTTGCACCTCCATTCGTGAAGGGTTACCAAGCGGCGCTGCAGTTTTGCATCCCACCCTCCGGAGTATAACTTTGATAATTAATAAGTTAATGTACGCAATTGTAGAAATCGCGGGTCAACAGTTCAAAGCCGAAGCCGGTAAAAGACTGTTTGTTCACCGTCTGGAAGCAGAACGAGGTTCTGTGGTGGAATTTGAAAAGGTGTTGCTTTTGGACACCGACGGTAAAGTTCAAATTGGTGTCCCCACTGTTAAAGGTGCCAAAGTTGTTTGTGAAGTTCTTTCGCATGTAAAAGGCGACAAAGTGATCATCTTCAAAAAGAAACGTCGCAAAGGTTACAAAAAATGCAACGGTCACCGTCAATTCTTCACTGAATTGAAAATCAACGAAGTAGTAGCTTAATCAAAAAAACAGCAAAGACAAATGGCACATAAAAAAGGCGCGGGTAGTTCAAGGAACGGACGCGAATCAGAAAGCAAACGATTGGGCGTAAAAATTTTCGGTGGAGAAAAATGCATTGCAGGCAACATCCTGATCCGTCAACGCGGAACGGTGCATCATCCGGGTGAAAACGTAGGTATTGGCAAGGACCACACGCTGTATGCGTTGGTTGACGGTGTTGTGAAGTTCCGTCGCGTGAAAAACGACCGTTCTTTCGTATCCATCGTTCCTCCTGCTGAATAAGCAAAACCATAAAATACAAAAAAGGCTGAATTCCAACGAATTCAGCCTTTTTTTTTGCCATTTTCCTTTTAGCTTGACGGGGGGGCTGTTTCAATAGCGTGCGCTCTATTGAGACAGCCTAGTGAGTTCGGCGAATTTGCGACCATAAGCCACACATTGCTCCAAGAAATGATCATCCGGTCTCCAGTTGGCACTGATGGGTTCCATCACCATTTCAAATCCGGCTTCTTTCAAAGCATTTCCAATGACCTTGGATGAAAGGTCACGCCAACCGTAGGTGCCAAACGAGGCCGCTTTTTTGTTCTTGAACTTCATGCCGTTGATGAATTCCATCAAACCGGCTATGGTATACAACACGCCATTATGAACCGTCGGTGAACCGAGCATGATGGCCTTGGATTTAAAGATTTCCAGCATCAGGTCGCTAATGTCGGTATTGGAGGCACAGAAAAGCTTGACGTTCACGGCTGAATCACCCTCGTTGATACCTTGAACAATTTTTTCAGCAATCATCTGCGTGCCATGATACATGGTGTCGTAAATGACACTGATCTGATTGTCCTGATAGCCAGCTGCGAATTCAGCGTACTTGTCGAGAATTTGTTGAGGGTTGTCCCGCCAAACAATACCGTGGCTCGTGGCGATGCATTCCACATTCAGGCCCAATTCTTTGAATTCCTCCAGTTTACGTGCAACCAGATGGCTGAACGGGGTAATGATGTTGGCGTAATACTTATAAGTTTCATTCCAAAGATCGCCCTGATCCACCAAATCATTGAACAGTAATTCGGAGCAATAATGTTGACCAAAAGCATCGTTGCTGAACAAGATGTTGTCACCAGTCAGGAAACAAAACATGCTGTCCGGCCAGTGAATCATGGCTGCTTGGATGAATAGGAGCTCCTTGCCGTTTCCGACGGAAACCTTGTCGCCCGTTTTTACGGGAATGAGGTTCCAGCTTTTATCGTGATACAGACCGGTCAACGATTTGATGCCGTTTTCAGTGCAATAAACCGGTGTTCCCGGAATTTCTTCGAGCAACTCGGCCAAGGCTCCGCTGTGATCGGGTTCGGCATGGTTGCAAACGATGAAATCGATTTTTTTCAGATCGACTTCCGTGCGCAGATTCTTAACGAATTCGGTGGAAAATGGCTCGTAGACGGTATCGATCAGTGCTATTTTTTCCTCGAGAACGAGGTAGGAATTGTAGGAGGACCCTTTGGTGGTTGTAAATTCGGAACCATGAAATTCACGCAAGTCCCAATGGTTTTTGCCCACCCAGTATACATTGTTTTTTATATGTTTCTTCATACGAAATTTATTTTCACAAAACACATTCATTGTGCCCTACAAAAATAGGGATTTTTTTTCGAATAGAAAGGAATAAGAACTCCGTTTGGAATATTGGAGGATGGTTGGGTCTTAAACTGGATGAACCGGCAATTCAAAATAGAAGGTACTGCCTTCGTTACCGCTTTCCACCCAAATGGTACCGCCCATCATTTCAACGTATGCTTTGCAGAGGGACAGCCCCAGACCAGACCCTTCATAAACCCTGGTTTTTGATCCGTCAACTTGTACGAATCGATCGAAAATATCCTTCTGCCGATTTTCCGGAATTCCGATGCCTGTATCTTTCACGAAGAATCGGATTCGATCGGGCTCGGTGGTGCATCCAATTTCAATGGAGCCTTGTTTGGTATATTTCACGGCATTCTTTAGAAGATTGGTCATAATTCCATAAAGCATGTTCCAGTCACAAACAATCCGAAGCTTTTGCTCCTGCATTGTATTGATGAGTTGCAAACCCTTTTCTCTGGCCTCGCGTGAAAAAACGGAGTTAAGCATCGTAAACAATTCTGCCACATCGGTCTCGGTGTTTTTGATACTCATTTCACCAGAATCAATGCGGGAAAGTTCGATGATGTCGTTGATGGTGTTTAGAAGGCGTTCCCCACCTGACTTCACAGCTTTGTAGTAGATTTGTTGTTCATCGGCTGTGACACCGGGTTCCTGCATGAGGGAGATGAAACCCAGGATGCTGTTCAAGGGTGTTCGGATCTCATGACTCATATTGGCCAGAAAAGACGATTTCAGTCGGTCACTTTGTTCGGCACGTTCCTTAGCAATTAGGAGTTCCGTTTCGGTTTTCTTCTGAAGGGTAACATCACGGGAACTCCCGACGATGCCGATCATCTGTCCGTTTTCATCCAGTATCGGTGCTTTGCGGACATCCTGATGGGTAAATTCACCGTCAATGGTGCCATACTCGTCAAAAACACCAGACCGACCGGTTTCTAAGATGGAATCATCTGTATTTTTGCTAGACCTCCCAAAATTGTACCAATCGGGATCCTGTGGATTTTTGGCTTGTTCGCGAGACAGAAAATATTCCAAGGTTTTACCGATTGGCTCCTCGGTATCCGAAGCCTTGAGAAGTTCCTCACAAATGGCCTTGTTCACAAAGATGAATCGTTTATCCAAATCTTTTGCCCACAACATGTCCGGCATGTTGTCCGCCATCAAGCGAAACATCGTGTACAAACTTCGAAGGCGTTCTTCCGAGCGTTGAATTTCTTTTTGTTTTTCGACCGTTTCGGTGATGTCTCGAATCACAATCAATCGGCTTTCCGTTTTTGTTTTTAGCGGAATCTTACTGATTTTGTAGACTTTCTCCATTTCTAAATCAGACACTTCAAAGAATTCGTACGATTCCTGCGTCAGCAATGCATCGGACAAGCCGGTTACACGGTGTTTGATTCGTTGGAGATCCTCACCTAAAAGATGTGCCTGCTCGATGCCCAATTGCTTTTTTGCCGCTTCATTGATATCCTGAACCCGGTTTCGATCGTCTAAAACCACAATTCCTTCCAATAAATTTTCGACCAGAGCCTCCCGTGCAATGGGAACCAGATCGAGCAAGCGTACTTTTAAAATGGCAAAAATGAACAAAAGGCCACTTAAAATGATGCTGCCTGGTGTGAGGTCAAACCCTTCCACAATGTTCACATTGAGCATGTAAAAAATGCTGGCCACCCAGGGGCAAATGCTGGCCAACAGCACAATCCAGCCTTGAGAGCGAAACGTTTTTTGATGTTTAAAAATGAATTGAGCCAACAAAAAGGTGGACCAGGTCATCAGCAAATAGCTGTAAGACATGTAACCGATGAAAAAACCGACTCCGTGGTGATAGGTCGCCAAGTTGGTTTTTTCGTTGATGGAAGTGACATCTGTCCATATTAAATGGTGATACTCGTTGGTCCAAGCCAGAATTAGGACAATCAACGGTACGATAAGCAACTGCAATACGTTGGTAAAAGTGGCCAAATACGTTCGACCGATGAACCGGTAAACAAACACCAAATAAAGCACTGGTGTTGTCACTACAGCAAGGTAGGAAATTTTTGTCCAAAGAATTTTACTATCGATGGTGATGGCTGCAGTTTCGAGAAAGACAATGAATGACCAAAATGTTGCTGCAAACATCAACACCGCCAGCTCCTTCGCTCCTTTCGATGAATGGCGACCCCAAGCTAAAATTGCACCAATCAGTGCGATTAGTGCGTTTAACAGAAACAGCAGGGAATAAATGGTAAAAATCATGTCCCAGAATTTTTAGGATTGTTGTTTTATCAGGGTGCCTAAAACAAAAATAAAAAAAAAATGGTACTTATTTGGAAACAACTCGAATTTTGAACACGATTTTGCGAACCGTATCGCAGTCATCTACCTGAATATTGGGGCGATGCGCGTCGGAAGGGAAGAAAAGCAGGAACGTGCCCGGCTTTGCAACCACGTATTTTGCCTTCTTTTCGTTGGGTTGGTAGAAACCGACGTCTTTCTTCGAATCGTATTGCTGGATCACTTTGCTTCCCGATACCGGCATGATACCCATTTTTTCAGCTCCACGGGCAACATACTGCAAATCAACCTTTTGACAATGGGCTTCCCACAAGGTCTGTTCAAACGGACGAAGGGAGGGTCCATCGGTGATGGACAGTGTGACATTGACGCTGTCCAGTACATACTTGCCTACCGGAAAAGTGGCCGGATCGTTCTTGGCCAGCCAATCGAAGACCAAATTCCAAGCCGCCTTGTTCTGATGGTATTGACGTGCAAACTCCACCACATTGACGGACTTGTCTGCTTTCAAGGTCATGGTGCCTGCCCATGATCCTTGATTGAACCATTGGGTAGCTGTTTTTTTGGTCCATGGATCGGAAGCCTTTTGGGCTGAAAGGGAAGTGCAAATCGTCCATGATAGGACGGTCAACAAGAGGAAGGAGGTCATTCGTTTCATGACGGTCGTTTTTATTAAATTAGTAGGGTGCTGCTTCGTAGAACTCAATCTCCACAATGCGCAGTTCATCTTTCGGATCGGATGCTCCGGGATTCTTTTTATCAAATAGGTCTAGGTTTTTACCAGCTTCCACTTCGACGATGGAGCCAAACGAATCTTTTTCTGTTCCAGCTCCGAGCAGTTCCAACCGAACAGACTCGGTGGTGATGCCTTTTTTCATGGGTAGGGTGATGTAACCAAGACTTTGGGCTGTTTTTCCTTCCCAAAGAACGGTATTATCCTGGGAAAGTATCCTGATCGAATAGGAACGCATTCTCCAACCACTCAGTTTCATGCAAATTTCTGAAAGTTGCGCTGGGCGTACTAGGTCGTATTTGATCCATGCGGAGGAACGAGTGCCGCTGTTCCGCCATTCGGTGCGTTCATTGTCGTCCATGCTGTAAAGCACCTCTTTCTGATTGGAACCAGCGGTGATGTCCATGACAGAAACCGGAATGCGGCTCACCACGTACGAAGACATGGTAGGTGTTGCCCCACGGTCCAGTCTGCCAGGCAGGTTGGCCGAAGGAATCCAACTGGACAAACCTTTGATCACTTCGACCGGTTTTACTGCGATGATGGCAGAATCCATTCGCAGGGTTCCGGAGCTGACGGATATCCGTACATTTCCTAATTGACGGGTTGCTCGAAGCAGGACACGATTGACACCGCATTCAACGGGTAAAAGCTTGGAACCGGAATAATTGTCCGGACCCTGTGCGATGCCACCGATGAATTCGATCGGTCCTTTCACGTCGAATTGGATCAGATCGTTTGCCAAAGGGCAGCGTAAACCGTTGGCGTCCACGACTTCCACTTCAGCCAAAAGCATATCGGCACCATCGGCGTGAAAACCCACCGGGCTTTGCATGACGTTTAGTCGGAGGGATTTGGGAGCACCTACCGTATGGAGTGTATCCTGACTCAACACGTTGTTTTCCAAATCGTAGCTCACCGCTTTGAGTTCACCGGCTGTGAATGCCACATTGGGGAAGGTAAACCAGAAACGGCTGCTCTGCGTACCGAAACCGAGGCTGTGATTGTTCAGGAAAAGTTCCACCTTGTCACCGGTTGAAACCACATAGACGTTCTTTTTTTGACCGAAGTTGTAATTCCAGTGTCCGATTAGATGCGTATGCGAAAACTCAGTGTCCACCCAACCGTCCCACATCACGTAATGAGCCCACCAGGCATCCTTTTTAATGCGCATGGCATCGACCTTGCCGCTTCGGCGGTAGTTTTCGGCACCGCGGTAATGGGTGTTGGAATCGGAGAAAATGATGCTCACACCGCCTGAACTCACGCGCTTTCCAGTCCCCGGGCGCTCGCGCCAGTAATCGTACCAACGGGTGACGGCCTCCATGGCAAACATATCCTGATTGTGGTTGTAAGCGGAAGCATCGGCATTGCGGTAAAGCGGCCCCTCCCCTTCTTTGTGATTTGGATAGGAGGCATCGTCCCAATATTTGCGCAAAGCCTCATCGCGGGAATATTCCATGGCCCAGACCGGCTTCTTCGCACTTTTGTTGATGTACAGCATTTCACCGCCATACTCGGCAACCTTGCTGTCTAACATCTCACGACTTCCGATGGCACGCCCGCCGTTGGGATCGAATTCGTCGCGAAGGGCTTTCATCTGGGTGATGTGTTCCTCACTGACACCCGTATTTCCGGATTCGTAGAAAATGATGCTGGGGTTGTTGCGGTTGTAAACGATGGCGTCACGCATGGCATCGGTGCGATGTTCCCAGCGGCGACCTTCCACGTCATTTTCGGAGTCTCCGGCTGGCATAGCTTCGAGCAATCCGACACGGTCGCAGGATTCCACGTCCTGTTTCCAAGGGGTAATGTGCATCCAACGCACCAAATTTCCATTGCTTTCCACCATCAGACCGTTGCTGTAATCGCTGAGCCAGGAAGGCACGGACATGCCCACTCCAGGCCATTCGTTGGTGCTGCGTTGTGCATAACCTTTGAGCTGCAGCACCCGATCGTTGAGTTTAAACATGCCGTTGGCAAACTCTGTCTTGCGAAAACCGGTTATGGTTTTCACCAAGTCTACCACTTGCTTGCCTTCCACCAGTGCTGAGGTCACTTCGTACAAATAGCCGTAACCCCAGCTCCAGAAATTCACGCTTTTGAGTGTTGCAAAACAGCTGATGACTTTGGTTTCACCGGGTTGCAGCGTTTGCTCGTCCGAGATAAATTCCCGAACCATCAGTGCATCCCTGTCTCGGACCACAACATTGAGTCGAAGGGTTCTGGGTTTCTTGCTATCGTTCCGAACTTCGGATTCCACATGCAGGGCACAACGTTTGCCACGGATGTCATAATTGGTTCCATAGATGTATATCCCTTTGGTTCCCAGGCTATTGTATAAAGGTAAGGTCTGATACAACGCACCGGTGGCATGCAACCAGACGTTTTTGGGAAGTCCACCGTAATTGGCGTTGAAATTCAGGTCGTTCCATTGAAAAGAATTGCCGGTGGATCGTTCCTTGTATTTCCAGTTGTTGTCCACCCGAACAGCAATGACATTGACTTTTTTAGGCCCGAACTGTACGACCTCGGTCAAATCCAAACCAAACGCATTGATGCCATTTTCAAACAAACCCAACCGTTTACCGTTCACCCATACTTCGGCAGCTTGCCGAGCACCTTCAAATTCTATGAAAATCTTGCCGCCTTTCAACTCGGTGGGCAAACAAAAGGTCTTTCGGTACCAAACCACGGTGTCCGTGAGTTTTTCGATGGAACGCTTAAATGCCTCGGAGCCGTTGAATGCGTAGGGTAAACTGACGGATTTCCATTTGGAATCGTCAAATGAAGGGTTTATAGCCAGCATTTCGTCACCAATGTATAGTTTCCAGTCTGGATTGAAATTGTAGCGGCTGCGTTGAAAGGCTGAGGAAGCTTGCAACATGCTGATGCAGAAAAGGATGAGAAGGCTGTATCTTTTTTTCATGGATTTTGAAAGTGTTTTGAAACGCATTGCTTCCCTAGGGTAGGCTCGCAATGCAAAAATAGGGAAAAAATTGTATATGCGACCTTAAAAAAAATAGTTGTTGTTGCTTGTTTCCTGAACGGAAGTTTTTACCTTACCATCCAAATTTTGAATTTTGTTTTTATCTTTGCATACGTTTCAATTCTCGTTGGTGTTGGCTATAGATTTTGCATTTTTCGCCCCCCCATCAACAATAGCGTACAGATTGTTAATTTATTCCATTCACTTAAACACTTCCTTATGAGAAAATTTACACTATTATTTTCTGCCATCCTGATGGCAAGTTTCGCTGCCACAGCCACCAATATGGCTGGTACTTATAAAGTTGGCAGTGCTGTAGGAGCAAATTTTGCCTTGCTTAGCTCAGCCATTGATTCGCTGAACGTAGCCACCATTACGGGTGATGTGGTTTTAGAAATCACTTCGGACATCACCGAACCAACCAATTTTGGTTTGGCAAAAGACATGGGTACCTTCAAATTGACCATTCGTCCGGATGCCGACGCCAACCGTACGGTCACCTTTAGTCAAGCACTTGGAAATGTAAGCCCTTATGGCCACTTTGTCATCGGTTATCCCACCGCAGGATTGGCCTTAGCCTACGCAGATGCAAGTGTTATTGCCACCAACAATGTCACCATTGATGGTTATGCGGTTGGCGGTAGCACCAAACGACTGAAATTCACCACCACGACAGACGCTTTGGTGGGTTCTGTATTGATTTCGATAGTTGGTGGTTGTACTGGAACGACCATTCAAAACTGTATTTTGGACAATGTGTCCACAGGTTCTAACCCTCGTTGCATTTACCTGATTCAGTATATGGGTTCTGCTTTAGTTTCTCCATTGGATGTATCACCTATAAATACGCTCATTCAGAATAATGACATTATTGCGGTTCCATCATTAGCTACTGTTAATGGTATAGGTATTCAATTCACTAAATCGGGCACACCACTTACTAGAATTACAAATACAACCATCAAGGGCAACTCTTTCCTTACTCGTGGAACCAGCCTTGAAGTCTATTATGCAAATGGTGCTAATATTATTGGTAACGAGTTTAAAATACGTAAAGGGACAGCCACTGGTATATCCTATTCAGTTTATTTAAGAGGTTCTGCAGGTGATATGAATGTGATTGGCAACAAGTTTACAGAATTTACTACGAGTCAAGCCGCTTCAACAGGTGGTACGTGGGGTGTTTTTGATGCATGTACGGGTACAAATGCATTCAATTTGAATGTATACAACAATACCTTCTCTGGAATGAACCGTTCCGCAACCGGCGCTACAGCAATCAACCAATGTTACATTGCTTCCGGACAAAACACCCTTACTACAAAGATTAGCCACAACACGTTTTATTTACCGGTTTTGAGCGCACCCACGCAGGCTGGTTATTATAACGCCATCAAATACACCACTACAACCAGAAAACCTGATGTAACTAACAACATCTTTATCAGCAATGAAGATTCCAAAAGTTGTTTTATCAGCGATGCGAACACTGCTGGCACTTTAAACAACAACATTTATTACTTGCGCGCAGGCAACACGAATGCCCGTATTGTAGGTACCTACGCGACTCTTTCGGCTTACCAGACCGCAAATGCAACCTACGATGTCAATTCAAAATCAGTTGACGTTAACTTTGTGGATGCTGCCGTCGGTGATTTGAAAATTGCAGGTGCTTCGGTAAAAGATGGCAACTTGGCAGTTCCTCGCTTGGCAAATGTGCTCACCGACCTGCTTGGAACAACCCGTGCAGATGTGACGTATGCTGGTGCTTATGAAGGTTTGCTTCCTTTTAATGCTGTGGCTTTGGATCAAGCTTTGACGGAACTGGGCTTCCAAATAAGGAGCACAGTATCTGGTCTTGAGGTGAAATTGAACAAACAAACGACTGTTGAACTTTATACGATCAATGGAATTTTGTTGGACAAATCGATTGCAGACGGCAATTATTCTCGTTCGCTCAACAAGGGCGTCTACATTGTTCGCCTCAATGGTAAAGCAGTGAAGTTTGTGAAATAAGCGCAACTAAAATCGCTCTTTGATAACGACAACAACCGTCTTTTGTTGAAACGAAAGACGGTTGTTTCTACTTAAAAAATCAGGAGTCGTCGTCTGTTTACAAGATTCTGATTCTTTGATTTTAAACAAATACCCATCGTAGGAAACGTCCGTGGTCATAAATAGTTGGCAAACACGTTCCAAACATCCATGAATTAAAAAATGATGTTCGTATGAAAACTTCTTTACTTCATTTAAAAAGGGCGGCGGTGCTGGCAAGTCTGTTCGTTAGTACTACCTGGTCTAATGCGGCGACGCTTTTTGAAAATTTTGATGCTCCGTCGGTACAATCGAATACGAATAGTAACGTTGACATAACCTACAATTCATGCATTTGGTTCACGAACGGCAAAACAACAGCAACCGAAGATGATCGGATCAATGGGCTTTATTCGATGCGAATGCGTGGTTTATCGAACCTAAACGTAATTTATATGAAATTTGACAAGGCAGGTGCTGGAACTTTGTCTTTCAAGTATGGGTCCTATAATAATCATAGGAATGGCGAATTTAACATTCAGAAATCGATCGATGGTGGATTAAACTGGGTAACGATTGGTACACCGGTTGTTGTTCCCGCATGGAGCGGTACTTTTTTGACGTATTCATTACCAATAAATTACAATGGTGCCATTCGGTTCAAATTGATGGTCACTTGCAGAACACCAAACAATCCAAATGAACAGTTCAACATCGATGATTGGATGATCACCGACTATGGCACAGAGCAAGTGGCCATGCCGACTTCGTCCGTGCCAACAGGCGTTTATGAAACGCCCCAAGCTGTTACCTTAACTTCGACAACCGCTGGTGCTACCATCTATTATACGACCGACGGTACTGCACCTTCTACTGCATCGTCGGTTTACTCAACCCCGTTAAACATTACCACCACTACGAAGATAAGAACCCTTGCGGTGGCTGCAGGAAAAGTGGATAGCCGTGAAGAAGTAGTTTTAATCAGTTTTCCTGAATCCGTGCCAACGTTGGCGGAGTTGACTACCAAAATGGCTGCAAGTGGAACAAACCTGACGTATTTCAAATATACAGGAGAGGCTGTGGTTTCGTATGCCTATTCAACATCAATAACATCTGGGTATGGCACAACGGTAACTAACTATCTTTACATGCAGGATCAAACGGCCGGCATCTCCATGAAAGACAATGGCAAGAATCTGTCAACGAATTACAACACCGGTGATAAGGTGACAGGAATCATAGGTCAGATTTTTAACGTAAACAATACCGCACAAGTCTATCCTTATTCCAATTTCACGGTTTTATCTTCAAACAACATCCTAACACCAGTTTTAATAACATTAGCGGATGTTGGGTCGAAGCCTAATCAATTGGTTCAATTAAACAACGTCTTTTTCGACGGTGCGGATGGAATCAAAACATTCAGTGCCTTTAATTCCTACTATTTAAATGAAACAACTTTCAGTAATTTCCCTATGCGCTTTCCATCAAATATGACAGTAGTACCCGATTATAATGGCACGATCATCCCTATGACCGCCCGCAACGCTGTTGGAATTTTATCGAAAATCGAAACTGGTGTTTTTACCAATACCTCCTTATTTGTTCGATCTGCAGCCGATTTGGATGCTGCGCCTTTAGCCATTGAACAGACGAGAATGGGCGTGCTTTCCGTTTCGGGCAACAGCGTTCTATTCGAAACGGCTGCTTCGGAATTGATAAAAGTGTATTCCATTAATGGACAATTGATTCGGAGCTTCGTTTCGTCGGTGGGTAAAAATCGTTTGACTTTGAATAAAGGATTCTATTTGATTCGAATTGGTACGAAAACATCGAAAGTGGTTTTGTAAGTTAAATCGATAAAAAGCATAAGGACGACAGGAACTTGCCTTTAAAAACAGTTCCAAAACATAGCGAAGTTCTTCGCCTCAAGCTGCGGAGTATACACCTCGATTTGAGGCATGCTGACTTGCCGATAAAAAAAATAAGCTGTTGAAAGTAAATGAAATATTATTTAACTAAAATCCTTCTCTATTTTCTTTTGCTTCTTTTTGCAGCAAAAGCGGAAGCCCAAAATGCATCGGCAAAGCGGGAGTCCTTTACCGTTCGCGTAACGGTGATCGACAGTTTGTCCAAAGAAAAAATGATCGGTGTTGCTGTGCAAATGAAAAATCTGGGCATCTATGCCGTCACCGACATGAATGGCGTAGCAACCTCACCAAATGTACCACGTGGTCTCACTGCCGTTGATGTTTCGTGTTTGGGCTACGAACCAGTGGTACGGACCATCAACGTGGATAGGAATTTGGTGGTTTCGGTGCGACTCATCGAGACCTCCCTTCAACTCAAAGAAGTGAGTGTCGTAGCCAAAAACAGTGCGGCTGGCGTTTCCACCTCGTCGCAAATAGGCAGACAAGCCATTGAACACTTGCAAGCCACCAACCTGAGCGACTTGATGCAGTTGTTGCCTGGACAGTTGATGCAAAGCAGCGACCTGACCACCATGAAACAACTCAATTTTCGTTCAGCGGGTAGTGCTTTTGATGCAAACAACGCTTTTGGGGCGTTGGTCATTGTGGATGGGGTGCCGGAATCCAACAATGCCACCTTGTCCGGCAAGATCGGAAACACCACTGCCGGAACTGGGCTGGATCTACGCCAAATTGGTACTGACAACATTGAATCGGTGGAAGTGATCCGCGGCATTCCATCGGCGGAATACGGTGATTTGACGTCTGGGGCCGTGGTCGTAAAATCGAAATCCGGCAAAACGCCCTACGAATTTCGTACCAAAGTCAATCCCACCACCATCAATTCATCCATTGGAAAAGGTTGGTCGTTGGGAGCCAACAAGGGCTTTCTGAATGCCAGTTTCGATTATGCGCAGGCTTGGGGCGACCCTCGTACCAAAACCCGTTCGTTCGACCGCATTTCGGCATCGGCCACGTATGCGAACACTTTTTTCAAGAAGGTACGAACTAAGACGAAAGTGAGCATCAATAGTTTGATCGATTGGGCAGGGCAAGATCCGGACGAAGTGGCAAATGGAACGTTCAGCACCCAAAAAGATTTTAAAATTCAAATTAGCCACGATGGAAAAATTCCCCTGAATTTACCTTTGGCACGGACCATTTCGTATACGGCAGGCGTATCGTTTTCCGACAAACAGTCTTCGACCAGCACGTATGTCACAAAAAATGGCATCATACCCATTATTACGGCGACTGAAACCGGCTATTACGACGTGCCTTACCAAAGCATGTCCTACAAAACATCGGGGGGAGCCATCAGTGCTCCGCAAAGCTATTTCTTTAAGGTTTCCAACGCTTTCGGCGCTCACATCAAAACCTTTACCCACCAATTCAACATGGGATTGGAATATCGGTACGAATCCAATAAGGCAAAAGGTTTTTACAACGACAACGAACTCCTGCCCCTTCGTCCGAACAGCGACGGTCGTCCAAGACCCTACTATGACATTCCAGCATTGAATCAACTTTCGGGCTATGTGGAAGATAATATGAGTTGGAAGTGGTGGGGAATGAAATACAAATTGCAAGCTGGTTTTCGATACACCCATTTGCAACCAGGCATGGCTGAACAAGTTTGGTCCGTGTCTCCCCGTTTGAACGCTTCGGTACAGATCGCCAAGTGGCTAGATTTAAGAGCCGGTTACGGACAAAATGCCAAAACGCCAGGCATGGTGCATTTGTATCCTGAAAAAAGCTACGCCGACAAATTAGCCGCAGACAACACCGGAGCAGATAATCCTGCTGAACGCATGTTGTTGTATCATACCTACGTCTACGATGTACAACGAACAAAAGGCTTGAAAAACGCCACCAATACGAAATATGAGTTAGGTTTTGATATAAAACTGACTGAAAATCAAAAACTTTCGGTCGTTGGCTATTGGGACAATACACCCAATGGATTCAGTGGCCTAGGCAAACAGTTCCTCTACACGTCCAACTTCTATAAAATGGGGCAAGGTTTGATTAATCAGGTTGGACAAAAGCCCTTGGTGGATTGGGCCAATCCGGCTCGAGTGGATACGATGTGGATGAGTACCGGCGAATATGGAAATTACAGCTGGGCGCTCAACCGAGGCATCGAATTTGATGTGGACTTGGGCCGCATCGAAAAATGGAATACCAGTTTTTATTTTTCAGGCGCGTATATGGAAACGAGTTCAAAATCGACCCTTCGATCCATTTCCACGCCCAAAAACAAGGATTTGACCCTCTATCCCGAAACGAATACGACGCCCTTCAAATACATCTATCCCGCAGGAAGAAATGTAAGTTTTGATAAACGTTTCAGCACACAACTCCGAGGAGTATTGAATATACCTTCCTTGCGCATGGTTTTTTCTTCGTCGCTGCAAGTGATTTGGTACGGTTACTCCGGTTCAAGCAACCGGGCAATGGATCCGGTGGCTTATGTCATTCCCAATGTTGCCACGAATTCTTTGATAGAGTTTCCCATAACGCAGGCCATGTTGGATGATGAAACGTATAGAATCCGGGGGTTATTGCTTAAAGATGCGCGCATTAGCGGAAACGACAACCCACCGGTGGTGCAGCCTCCGCTGATGTTGATGAGCTCCCGTTTGACCAAAGACATCTCAAACATTGCCGGATTCTCCTTTTATGTGAACAACACCTTATTCTATCAACCTTGGCAACACAGCAATGTTTCGACAACGCCGTTCGAGAAAAACCAGGGAACGTTCAATTTTGGTATGGAAATATACTTCAAAATTTAGTTATGAAAGCAATTTCGATAAAAATCGTTATACTTTTGGTCCATACCATCCTGGTGTTTTCATGGATGTCGTGTATGGACCAATTGCCCCAAGAGTCCATTGAGGAGTTTACCGTACAAGTGATCATACCTCTTGATATTCAAGAAATTATGCCTCAAGACATCGAGGATTCCGTCCATTACGCCCATCAAAAATTGACGCTAAAAAGCAACCGTTTGACGTACACGGCCACGACCGACTCGTTGGGTAAAGCGGTCTTTAAGCAAGTCATTCCAGGCATTTACGACATTTCGACCAATCAGAAATTGACCGATGAAATATCGTTGACAGGCGATACCATGCAATTCGGGTTGTTTGAAAAGGACAGTTTGGTATTGAGCATCCACAAATCCATCAAGGAAAACCTGATTATCAGCAAAGTCTATGCTTCGGGAACGAAAGACAACAATAATAAAAATTATACAGCCGACGGTTACATTGAGATTTTCAACAATTCGGATCAAACGCAATATTTGGACAGCAGCATGTATCTGGGGCTTGTGGAAGCAGAGTCGGTCATTGCTTTTCCGGCCTCTGACAGTGCGGGTTATGTATTTGCACGTCAGGTTTTTAAATTTACGGTTGAAGGTGTTGGATTTGCCGTAGCACCAGGTGGAAGCGTAGTCATTGCCAACAGTGCCATCGACCATACGCAATTCTCCCCCTTCTCTGTCAATCTTCAAAATGCGGACTTTGAAGCCAAAAACACCACCTTTTCAAACAATTCGAACGTGAAAGAAATGGAACTGATTTATTCGGCCTTTCCATCGTTGATCTATATGAATTTGGTGCGAGGAGGCGACAATGGTGCTTTTCTATTCAAGACGACCTCGAATGTCCGCGATTTCCCCAACTATTATGTACCCGGGAAAGAGATGGGCAGTCGGTACATGCGCATTCCCATCGGATTGGTTCTTGATGGCGTAGAATCCTTAAAAAATTGGGTGACAACTGGTCCAAAACCAAAAACCAAACGCCTTCAAAACTTTGTGGATGCGGGTTATATGTTTATCACTTCCTCAGGAGGCTATACACACGAAAGCATTGAAAGACGGGTGGATCGATCAAAACCAACGACGGTACGGTACTATTTGATGGATACGAATAACAGTTCCAACGACTTCAAATCACTGACCGACCCAACACCCCGAAAATACGATAAGCCACTTTTATTAGTCGATTGAGTATGCGTAAACGAATGAACTATATTCCAATCCTACTATTAGTCGTTTCAGCCTTGCATTTACAGGCGCAACGGGCTGTTCAATACGAAGAGCATGAGTTGACCACCATCCTGAATCCGTGGTTGCTTACCAACAATGCTGCAGGCTTGGGCTTATCCACGGTAGCCTTTCATGGGGTTACGGAATTGGGGTATAACGCTGCAAATGGAAATTTACACCGGGCACAGGAAGGGAATGCTCGAAACGGACTTGATTTTTACTCCGAGCGTTACGATCAATTGGCCAAGAACTGGACCTCCTGGGGAAGCTTTCAATTTATCATGGATCGTGAAAAAAATCGCGCATGGTCGGATGTCATTCATACGTACGACAACAATCCATACCTTTTCGGGAGCAGTGTGCCGGGTAATTACGACCGACAATTGTTTGATTTTCACTTAAAAATCAGCTCCAAACCGAGTGGAAGAATGACGTATGGATTGGGGATTGATTACCAGGTAGGCGATTTGTCACGCTTGCGCGACCCTCGAACCCGAGTCTATCTTGCCGATTATGCGGTGCTGCCGGCAATCACCTTCCGTTTGACCGATCAACATGCTTTGGGATTAAATCTCCATGCCCGGTATCAAAAGGAGAAGATGCCCAACATCACGACGATACAGGACGATCCCAATCTTCGGTATTATTCCTTTTTCGGCATGGAAAATGCCAATGCGGTGATTGGTGGCTACACTGGATTTCAACGACAATTCGTAAGTGCGATGTATGGAGGGGATGTTCAATATTCCTTTCGTACAAACCGTTCCCAAGTACTCCTCTCGGGTGGAGTTTTCGGACAAAATCAACAAATTCTTGAAAACATCAAACAAAGTCCGGGAACCTTTCATTCGTTGAACTACAAAGCGTCAATGGCTTTTTACACAAAACTGAATGGTATTCTGCTCAACATGACGGCCAAAGCAACGGCAAAGCAAGGGGCGGCCGACGAAAATTTACAGGAATTACGTTCGATAAACAATCCGGAAACCGGTGTGAACTCCCAATCCTGGGTCACGCTTTATACGTATAAAAATCAATATGTCAACAATACCTACAACGCCAAACTGACAATTGATCTTCGCGATTTGAGTATCGACAAAACTGATTTTTCTTGGCTGGGAGGTTTGGAGACGGGTGTGGAAGGATTTGAGAATCAATACAGCCTGCCGTATTCTGTCATGCGGGTGAACAGGGCTCATGCAGGGATGTATGGCCATTACAGGTTGTTGAAAATAAAGGAGAAACGTCTCACGCTTAAAGGAAGTTTCAACTACGAAATGGGTTTCGACAACCTACTGAATTTACGAGAAGGCGTTACCGAGACACCTGCAACCGGAGCAAGCACGTTCGTGCAAGGCAGTTACGATGTGGCAACGAAGGTTTTGGTTCCCGATTTTGGTTATTACAATGCCAACATGCTGCATTTCAAACTGGAATCAAAATACAGTTTCCCATTAAATCTAAAAAAGGTAAAGTTAATTGGCTATGTCCGAGTTTATTACGGACAAACCAGATCCGTGGACTATGGATCGTGGTCATCTGCCGGAGCCGCTATTGGGATTATACCATAAAATGCTAAATGATGAAATTCATACTAATCGTATTGATTTGCTTCCTCTCTTTATCGGCCTTTTCGGCTAAAAAAGAAACGCTGAAACCGGAAGCAACGACCGCTGTTTTAACCGACACGACACAGGTTTCAAAATCATCGCCTTTCACCAAAATCAGTGTTGGTGCAAAAACAAGTAAAGGCATGTTTACGGTCTATAAAAAGGCTGGTAGTTACTACCTTGAAATTCCAGATTCGCTACTTGGCCGCGCTATGCTGATGGCTTCCAGGGTGGTGAACATCAGCGACAACAGCAAGATTTCTGCCGGACAACGGCGCTCGAACCCCATTCTCATTTCGTTTTCGCGTCGTGATAAGTTGTTGTTCATGCATCAGCCTACTGGAACTTCCGAAGCGGATTTGAGCGATCCAATCGCCGTTTCGCTGGCAAAAAACAATGTGGTGCCCGTTGTTATGACGTTCGACATTGCCGCCCGCAATACCAGCAACGATGCATCGGTCATCGATGTGACCAAACTTTTTTCTGCCGAAGTGGATTTGGTTTTTCCAGCTGGAATGGGCAACACCGGACGATTGGACACCAAATCTTCGGAAATTTTAGAGATGAAAGCCTTTCCGAATAATGTGGAAGTAAAATCGTTTTACAGTTACAATGGAGGAAAAGAGCCTTTTTGCGCGACCATCAATTATTCGTTTGTTTTACTGAGCAAAGTAGCTTATCGGGTGCGCTTGAGCGATGAACGGATTGGTTATAGTGCCGAAAATAGACGTCTATTTGAAACTGGTAAACCCTATTCTGCGGTAAAATACATCAATCGTTGGCGCATTGAACCGCGCTTGGAAGAGCTCGAAAAATACAAACGTGGCGAGTTGGTCGTTCCGCAAAAGCAAATCGTGTTTTATGTGGATACGGTCATGCCAGCCAAATGGCGAACGTATGTTCACGAAGCCATCGAAACCTGGAATTTGGCTTTTGAGAAAATCGGCTTCAAAAACGTACTGAAAGTCCTCGATTTTCCGCGGGATGCGAATTTTGATCCAGACGATATTCGCAACAACTGTTTTCGTTACGTGACCTCACCGGACGCTAATGCACAAGGCCCACAGTGGATCGACCCTCGCAGTGGCGAAATCATTCAGGGCGATATCCTCTGGTGGCACAATGTCATCGAATTGCTGCAGACTTGGCGCTTTGTTCAAACGGCTGCCGCCGACCCCGAAGCTCGCGACAAAGTGCTTAGCGACAACATGATGGGCGATGCCATTCGGTATGCCGTTGCCCACGAAATGGGGCACGTGCTGGGACTCCAACACAACATGCGAGGCTCGTTTGCCATTCCGACCGACTCCTTGCGTTCAGCCACCTACTCACAAAAGTATGGAACGACGGCAAGTATCATGGATTATTCGCGTAACAACTGGGTAGCGCAACCGGGTGACAAAGAAAAAGGAGTGACACTCACACCGCCTCGTTTGGGATTGCAAGATTATTTCTCCATAAAATGGGGCTATCAACCCATTTTTGAAGCCGAAAAACCAGCGAATGAAGCGTCCGTGTTGAACCATTGGTTCCTAGAAAAGGGAAATGACCCGTTGTATATATATGCTGGAACAGCTGTTTCGGCAGTTGTTCCCGACCCTTCGGCACAATCGGACGCCTTGGGAAACGACTTGATAAAGTCTGCGCAATACGGCATTGCCAATTGTAAACTTACGGCCAAGAACCTCGTTAAATGGACCTTGACCGAAGGCGATGGTTTGGACTTGCTCCAGAAACGCTGGGATGGACTGACCAAGCATTATTTCAGAATAACCAACTTAACACTTTCGTATCTGGGTGGAACCTACCAATACAAAGGGGTGTACGGCCAATATCCTGCCAACTTGGTACCGGTAGAAAGCGCCAAACAGAAAGAAGTCCTACGCTTTGTAGTGAAGGAGATGACAAACTGCAACTGGCTGAACAACCAGGAGATTGCAAAATTGATTGGCTCCGAAACGGAGGACATTCACTCCTGGCAATCTGGGGTGATTGGTCATCTGCTAGGCAACTTTATCCTATCACGCCTAGCAGCCAACGAGGCTCTTTACAGTCAAAATCCGTATTCGTTGAGTGAATACCTCAAAGATGTGGACACCGAAATCTGGATGGCTACTTCTGGAAATCCGGTTTCAGACAACGAAAGACACCTTCAAATCACCTACATCGACCGTCTAGTTGCTTTGGTTCAGCCCTTATTTACTGCCAATACCAAAGCAGAACCACGTCAGGCAAACGAAACGGTTTGGGCATCGGTCGCTGCATCGCAACTTACTGCCACACGGGCGCATATTGTTCAGATAATCGCAACGCAACCACAGAACAAGGGGCATTACATGCTCCTATTGAACATGATTGACAGTTTTACAAAATAATAGACGCATCCAAATGAAGCTTAAAACCAAACTCGCATTTTTTTTGATCGCTGCATGCACCTTTCAAACCCGTGCCGATGAAGGTATGTGGTTGACATCCACCATCGACCAGAATATCACCCAGATGAAAAAAGCAGGCTTGAAACTCGCTGCCGAAGACATCTACAGCATCAACAAGGCGTGTTTGAAAGATGCCGTCGTGGGTTTAACCACCGAAGATTTTCCTTTTGACAGTTTCTGTACCGGCAGTTTTGTCTCTAAAAACGGTTTGATACTGACAAACTACCATCCCATCATTCGGTATCTGGAATCGTTTTCGCGGGCCGATCGGGATTTCTTGAAATTTGGCTACTGGGCTACGAAACCCGAGGAAGAAACAAACTGTCGGGGCCTACAGGCCATCCAATTGGTGAAAATGATGGATGTGACCGCCGAAGTGAAGGCCAATACCGATTCCTTATCGGGAACCGATGACGATGCTCAAATCAACAAAAATGCACAGAAAATTGTCAAAAAATACACTTCCGGAACAAAAACAGAAGGACGAATAACCTCCTTTATGGGTGGAAATCAGTATGTTCTGAGCATCTACATCGTCTACAAAGATGTGCGCATGGTGGCCGCCCCTCCCATGTCGATGGCTAAATTTGCCGGTGATGCCGATAACTGGACATGGCCACGCCATACCTCCGATTTTGCATTTTTGCGCGTGTATGTGGACTCTACGAACGAGTCTGCCACTTATAAAAAAGAGAATAGGGCCTTGCAAAACAATCCCTTCCTTGCACTTTCCATCAAAGGCATCAACGAAAATGATTTTGTAATGACCATGGGCTTTCCGGCTCGTTCAAAATTGTACATACCATCCTTTGCCGTCGATTTTATGGAAAACGTGGAATTGCCTGCCCGCACCAAAATACGGGGTGAAAAACTGCGCTTGATCAACCAAACCATCGAAGCGAATCCGGAAGTGAAATTCCGCTATACGGCACGAGTCAACAGCATTGCCAACAATTACTTGCGCTGGAAGGGGGAACTTCTAGGTTTGAAAGAGCTGAAACTTGCCCAGCAGAAAATGGAGGAGGAAAAGGAACTGACCGCCTGGATCAACGCCGACGAAAGCCGGAAGACAAAATACGGGCAGATTATGGAAGCGCAAAGCAAGGTGTACGACGATTTGAAGCCCTACAAAGTGGCGGATATCTTTTTCAACGAAGCTGGCATCAGTGGTGCCGATGTGGTGCCTTTTGCCGGAAAATTTGAGAAGTTGGTGCAAATGTTCAATCGGAAAAAAATCAATGAGAAAGCCGTCGAAGGGGAAGTTGGACGCTTGATTCCTTTGGCAGATATGTTCTTTAAAGACTGGAATTATGAATTGGACCGTCAGTTGTATCGAAGCATGTTTTATCTCTACTTCCAAAATGTGGATAAAAAATTTATTTCGCAAGCCATGATGGATGCGTTGCAACAATTTGATGGCGATGTGGAGAAATATGCCCAATTCGCCTTTGAAAACTCCATCCTTACCGATTCTACCAAGTTGAAAGGGTTCTTAACAAAAGTGGATAGTACGAGCTTGAAAACCCTAACCTCCGACCCGGTTTATCAGCTATCCATCAGTTACTACAAGGTTTATACCGAACGCGTCATGAACCCGATGAAGAAACTCAATGACAAGCAATCCGATTTGTATGGTTTGTACATGCAGGCTTTTGGCGAAAAAAATGCAGACAAGATGCTTCCTCCCGATGCCAACCGAACACAGCGACTGAGTTATGGAAAAATTAAGGGATGTACGCCTGCCAATGGAATGCAATACAACTATTTCACCACCATTGACGGCATTTTCGAAAAAAACAGGCGCAACGTAGATAACCCTGATTACTACATTCCAAAGAAATTGAAGGAGTTGTATGCCAACAAAGCCTACGGAAAATACAGTTCGAATGGAACGTTACCGCTTTGCTTTCTCACCAATTGTCAAACAACGAGTGGCAATTCAGGCAGTCCAGTTTTGAATTCCAAAGGAGCATTAATCGGCTTGAATTTTGATCGGATCGCCGAAGGAATTGCCTCCGACTACAAATATCAGCCCGAGTTAAGCCGTAGTATTGCGGTGGATATCCGTTATATTTTGTTTGTGTTGGAAAAATACTCGCTTTCTTCAGCACTTTGCAACGAATTCGTCATCGAAAAGTGACGGAGGAATGGGTTGAAAACTTCACTGCTTTCCTGTTGCGATTTCAGCGTTTTGAACGTACATTTGTAATTGAAACTGAAACGGAAAATCCATTATGCTGACCCTCAAATTTATCGCTGACAACCTTCAAGTCGTTCAGGCAGGTCTTGCCAAAAAAGGCTTCAAGAATCCCGGAATCATTGACGAAGTGCTCGAACTCGACCTTCGTCGCCGCCATACGCAAGCCAAACTGGACCAGTCCTTGTCCGAACTCAATCAATTGTCCAAATCCATCGGCTTGTTGATGAAAGAAGGCAAAAAGGAGGAGGCTGAATCGGCCCGTCAGCAGACTTCCGAAATCAAAGAGGAGAACAAAGGCTTGGAAGCGACCCTTAAAAACGCGGAAGAATGCCTTCAGGACCTGCTGGTACAAATCCCGAACCTGCCGCACGAAAGCGTACCTGCTGGCATGCATGCCGAAGACAATGTGGTGGAACGCACTGGCGGCATTTTGCCTGAGATGGCAGAAGATGCCCTGCCCCACTGGGATTTGGCCAAAAAGTACGATCTCATCGACTTTGAATTGGGTGTCAAGATAGCCGGAGCCGGTTTTCCTGTTTACAAGGGCAAAGGCGCCCGCCTGCAACGCGCGCTCATCAACTTTTTCCTGGATTGCGCCCGTGATGCCGGTTATTTGGAAATCCAGCCGCCTTACGTGGTCAATGCTGCTTCCGGTTACGGTACCGGCCAGCTGCCCGACAAGGAAGGTCAGATGTACCACGACGATCAGGACGATCTGTATCTGATCCCGACGGCAGAAGTGCCTGTCACCAATATTTATAGGGATGTGATTCTGAACGAAAAGGACCTGCCCATCATGAATACCGCCTATTCCGCCTGTTTCCGCCGCGAGGCCGGTTCCTATGGAAAAGACGTTCGTGGGTTGAACCGCCTGCATCAGTTCGACAAGGTGGAAATCGTGCGCATCGACAAACCGGAGCATTCCTACGAGTCCTTGACCGAAATGGTGAATTATGTGCAGTCGCTGGTTGACAAACTCGAACTGCCTTGGCGCATCCTTCGCCTTTGCGGGGGAGACATGAGTTTCACTTCTGCCCTCACCTTCGACTTCGAAGTGTATTCGGCTGCTCAAAAACGTTGGCTGGAAGTGAGTTCGGTCTCCAATTTCGAGAGCTATCAGGCCAACCGCTTGAAATGCCGCTACAAAAGCGACACCAACAAACCCCAACTTTGCCACACCCTGAACGGCAGCGCTTTGGCTTTGCCGCGCATCGTGGCTGCCCTGCTGGAAAACAACCAGACCCCGGAAGGCATCCGCATTCCCAAAGCATTGCTGCCTTACACGGGTTTTGAATACATCAACTAAGATGAAACGGAAGGGTTGCTTCGTGAGCCTTTTCATCCTGATCTTCGCATTCGGGATCCAGGCACAATTGCTGAACCAGGCCAAGGTCTGGTATTTGCAGAAGGAATTCCAAAAAGCGTTGCCCGTTTTTAAAAACGAGTTGCGGACCAAAGCCAAGGATCCCAGCCTCCAGATGTGGTACGGCGCCTGCCTGTATGAAACCGGCAAGGTGAACGAAGCCTTGCCCTACCTGCAGTTCGCCGTGAGCAAGGGCATACCCGACGGAGAATTTTACCTGGCCAAATACCTGTTGAACAAGTCCATACCAGACTCCGCACTGATTGTGATCAATCGGTACCTGAGCTATCCCAGCTTGGAGGATGTTCGGAAGGAGGAAGCCATGGAACTGAAAAAAGCGATTGAGTCCAACCTTGGCAATTTGCAAAAAGTGGAAGATATCTGCTTTATAGACAGCGTCATATTGCTGAAGGGGGTCATGTACAACAACCTCAAGATTTCTCCGGATGCAGGTAGTTTTGTTCCAGCCAGGCCAACCTTCCCGAACACAAAATCCAACGGCGCTGCCTATTTGCCCCAAAAAAATGACAGAGGCTATTACGGCAACTTGATTACCGGAAAGGGTTACGACATTGTAGCCAGACACAGGCTCATCAACGATTGGGACAACGAAGAGCCGCTTTCCGACATCATCAACTCGGTTTCGGACGAAATCAATCCCTATTTTCTTTCGGATGGAACCACCTTGTACTTTGCTTCCAGGCGACCTGGCGGGCAGGGCAATTTCGATTTGTATGTGACCAGACAAAGCAAAAACGGCAGCTACCTCCTACCCGACCATCTGAACATGCCTTTTAACTCGAAGGACAACGACTATTTCCTGATCATTGATGAATTCAGCAACCGGGGTTATTTAGCCACCGACCGAAACCAACCGAGGGGGTATGTGGCCATCTACACGTTCATACCAAACACTTCCACCGTCTTTGTCCAAGATAAAAGCCTGAAAGAATTGCGGGATCTAGCCGACATCAAATCCATCAAAGCCACTTGGGCAGGAAAAAACGTGGATTCCTTGATGCGGCAACCCGAAAAGACCAAAATTTTGAACCACACCGACGAAACGGGTGTCTTTTTCATCCTGAACGACGAATTCAGCTGCAACCGCGAAGCCGACTTCCAATCGGACGATGCGAGAGCGTTGTACCGAAGCTTCTGTGACGAAAGCAGCCGCTTGAACGTAAGCAACGTCTTGTTGGGCAAGATGCGGGAGGAATACCTGAATTCAGCCCCTGAAGACCGGGCATTGCTCACTGGTAACATTCTCAAACTCGAAGTCGAGGTTTTGAACCTTCGAAAAATGCTGCCTCAATTGGAAATGCAAATTCGCAACAAAGAATTGACGAAGCGATTGAAATAATTCCTATCTTTCTAAAAAATACCAAAACCATGGATCTCGTCTTAATCATCGGTCTGATCATTTTGGGAATCTTCTTCATGATTCTGGAAGTTTTCCTGATTCCGGGCATTTCGGTGGCTGGTGTGGCCAGCCTGATCTGCCTAATTGCTGGCATCGTAATGGCCTATACCAACCTTGGACCCGTTGCTGGAACTTGGATTCTGGCTGGTTCCATGTTTTCGCTTGCCGTGGTGCTGTATTTGTTTTTCCGATCCAAAACACTGGACCGAATGGCCCTCAAATCGGAAATCACCTCCAAAACCGAACCCTTCCAAGGGCTTGATGTTCAGCCTGGTGACACAGGCATCACCATTTCACGCCTCGCTCCCATCGGCAGAATAAAAATCAACGGAAAAACCATCGAAGGCCGTTCTGAAAACGAGATGATCGATCAGAATACGCCCATCCAAGTGGTCGAGGTCGGTTCGTACAATGTTCTAGTTCGCAAAATACAAACACTTTAATCAATCACTTATGGATATCGTAGCAACCTTGCTTATCGTACTGGTCGTCGTACTGGTCATTCTGTTTTTCTACTATGTGCCTTTTTTCCTTTGGCTTTCCGCCAAGGTTTCGGGCGTCAACATCTCGTTGATCCAACTGTTTCTGATGCGCATCCGAAAGGTGCCGCCGCAGGTCATCGTTTCGGCCATGATTCTCGGGCACAAAGCCGGTTTGACCGAACTGAAACGCGATGAACTGGAAGCCCATTACTTGGCCGGTGGTCACGTGGAACGGGTGATTCATGCCATGGTTTCAGCCTCCAAAGCGAATATTGAACTGGACTTCAAGATGGCCACGGCCATTGACTTGGCTGGTCGCGATGTATTTGAGGCCGTTCAGATGTCCGTGAACCCGAAAATCATTGACACGCCGCGTGTAGCCGCCATGGCCATCAACGGCATTCAGCTGATCACCACTGCACGCGTCACGGTTCGTGCCAACATCCGCCAATTGGTGGGTGGTGCTGGTGAAGAAACCATCCTGGCCCGTGTGGGCGAAGGCATTGTTTCGGCCATCGGTTCTGCACAAACGCATAAATCAGTGCTGGAAAACCCGGACACCATTTCCAAATTTGTTCTGAAAAAAGGTCTTGACGCAGGCACCGCCTTTGAAATCCTTTCCATCGACATCGCCGACATCGACGTAGGTAAGAACATCGGTGCCGAACTGCAGATGGATCAGGCCAATGCCGACAAGAACATTGCTCAGGCCAAGGCCGAAGAACGTCGTGCCATGGCTGTTGCACTGGAACAGGAAATGAAAGCCAAAGCTCAGGAAGCCCGTGCCAAGGTGATTGAAGCGGAAGCATTGATCCCAATGGCCATGGCCGAAGCCTTCCGCAGCGGCAACCTGGGCATCATGGATTATTACAAAATCAAAAACATCGATGCCGACACCAACATGCGTGACAGCATCGCCAAACCCGGTAACAAAAACGATTCGAAACTATAGAATGAAGTCTTTCCCAGATTCTGAACTAATCTTGAATGCAGATGGAAGCGTTTTCCATCTGCATTTGCTTCCAGGGCAAATCGCTGAAACCGTTTTGCTGGTGGGCGATCCAGGCCGAGTGGACTTGATTGCGGCGCTGTTGTCGGATGTGGAATACCGCATCGCCAACCGCGAATTCGTGACGGTGACCGGTTTTTACAAGGGCAAACACATCTCGGTGGTGGGCACCGGCATAGGCACCGACAACATCGACATTGTGCTCAACGAGCTGGATGCCTTGGTCAACATCGACCTGCATACGCGTACGGAAAAGCCTGTCAAAACGGTGCTGACATTCATTCGCATCGGTACTTGCGGGGGCATGCAGCCTGACTTGATTCCGGGCACGTTTCTGATTTCGGAAAAATCCATCGGTTTCGATGGATTGCTCAATTTCTATGCGGGACGGGACGCTGTTTGCGATTTGTCATTTGAACGTGAATTCCGTTCTCATATGAATTGGTCGGACTCGTTGGGGCATCCTTACGTGATTGCTGCCTCCTCCGAACTCATCGACCGCATCGGTGGCAACGATATGAAGCGTGGAGTAACGGTTTCAGCCAATGGGTTTTATGGGCCTCAAGGCAGGGAATTGCGCATTCCGTTGGCCAAACCGGACATGAATGCCTTGCTCGCAAGTTTTTCGTATCAGGGATTCCGCGTTACCAACTATGAAATGGAGAGTTCTGCGGTAGCTGGAATTTCTGCTTTGCTCGGACATAAGGCCATGACTGTCTGCGTGGTCATTGCCAACCGCTTGGCCAAGAAGGTTACTCCGAATTACCACCAAGCGATGGAAGAATTGATTGAAACGGTGTTGGAGCGGCTTTAAAAATGGACTTCCCCGCTGCAATGTAGCGGGGTTTTAAAGGCGTTTTTCATCCGACCCAAAGGTGTGGAATTCGGCACTTGAAATTTAACAAGTATGTTGAAATAAGCGTCCGATTTTATGCTCGTTGAATATGCCCTGTAAATAAAAAGATGTTGTATGAATAACGAAACCATCTGCGCCATTTCTACCGCCCCCGGAATGGGTGCCATTGCTGTGATCCGGGTATCTGGTTCTCAAGCTTTTACAATCTGCGACGCGATTTTCAAAGCCGCGTCTTACAAGCGTTTGACGGATGCTCCAACGCATACGATTTTGTACGGCAGCATTTTGGTCGATGGCATTTTGGTGGATGACGTGTTGGCTTCCATTTTCAGAAACCCGACCTCTTTTACCGGCGAAGACACCGTGGAGATTTCCTGCCATGGCTCTGTTTTCGTTCAGCAACGCATTATTCAAGTGCTGCTTAAGAACGGCTGCCGCATGGCGCAACCCGGTGAGTTCTCCCAACGTGCCTTTCTGAACGGCAAAATGGATCTTTCGCAGGCTGAAGCCATCGCCGACCTCATCGCATCCACTTCGGCCGCCAGCCACAAGCTGGCCCTGCAACAAATGCGCGGGGGTTTCTCCAAAGAGCTGGAAGGCTTGCGCGGAAACCTGCTTCATTTCGTCACCATGATTGAACTGGAACTCGATTTCAGCGAAGAACAAGTGGAATTTGCCGATCGCAAAGACCTCCGCGAACTTGCCGAAGCCATGGAAAAGCACCTGGCCCGCCTCATGGATTCCTTCAAACTGGGCAACGCCATTAAAAACGGCATCCCCGTGGCCATCGTGGGCGAAACCAATGCCGGCAAGTCCACCCTGCTCAACATCCTGCTCAACGAAGAAAAAGCCATCGTATCCCACCTACCCGGCACCACCCGCGACTTCATCGAAGACACCGTCACCATCGGCGGCATCACCTTCCGCTTCATCGACACGGCCGGCCTCCGCAAAACCACCGACGAAATTGAAAAACTCGGCATCGAACGCACCTACCAGAAAATCGAGCAGGCTTCGATCATCCTCTGGATCATCGACTCCACCAGTGTTACGGAGCACATCGAATGGATGGCCGACAAAATCATCCCCAGAACCGAGGGTAAAAACCTGCTGGTCGTCTTCAACAAATCGGACAAGCTCACCAAGGAGGAACAAGTGGTGCTGAACGACCTTTTCCATCATTTTTCCAAAACGCGCATCCACCTTTCTGCCAAGAAAAACGAGAACATTGACCACCTTCGCGCCAAACTTTTAGAGATTGCTGGTTTGCCCGAAATGGAAAAGCAGGATGTGGTGGTGACTAACTTGAGGCATTTCGAAGCCCTTTCTCTGGCGCACGAAGCGATCGTTCGCGTTCAGGATGGATTGGAAAACAACCAATCGGGTGACTTCCTGTCACAAGATTTACGCGAATGCCTGCATCACCTCGGTCAGATTACAGGCCTCATCACGAACAACGAAGTGCTACAGAATATTTTTAGAAATTTCTGCATTGGCAAATGAGGGCCCTTTTCAATTAATACAAAAACCCATCCATCTTTTTTTCTGAATCTTATTACGCCAAACTACGGAACGTGAAATGGCGTTCTTGACTCGAAGCGTATTCAGCTTTGTGTTGGCTCAAGAAAAGCAGGGATCTGGAATACTATTTTATTTGAAATGAATAATTCGAATCGTATAATTAGGGTCCTTTTTAGGTAGTCGTGTGAAGGTTCAACTAAACCCCAAGCACTATGGATGCCTCAATGTTAAGCAATTGGCTTATGGAACGTGCAATTTTAAGCGTTGGTTCGCTTTTGCCTGTCAGATATTCGCTTACACGAGAGGGCGAAACACCTATTTTACGGGCAAATGCACGTTGCGTCATTTCTTCCTCTTCCAATCGCAACCGCATCACGTCGGCCAGTTTTGGAATCCCGATGGGGAAATAGGTTTTTTCATATTCTATCACGATGTCCGACATGATCTTCAATTCAATAGCCCGATGGTCGTTGTTGGGGGTGTTGTCCGAAATATGGGGCAAGAGTTCTTCTATTCGCGCAAGAGCTGTTTCGTAAACGGCTGCTGTTATTTTTGTTTCCATAGTTTACAAATTAAATGGTGTTACAGTCAATTTTATCGTATTGGGCGTGTGTACCTACAAACCTGATATAGATGTATTGGTGAACAAATTGTATGACGACGACCAGTCTATAATTGTTTCCTTTTATGTTAAAGACGAATCGCTGGTTTCCTATACTATCAACACTGTTAAAGTCCTTTTTGATATCTGCAAAGCATTTCCATTTGGCTGCGTTTGCCGTTTTATACCATTGTTGCAATGCGACTTCTGCATCGGGATGTGTATTGTAGCAGTCTGCTAGTCTTTTATGTGATACAATATTCATGGTGTTTTGTTAAACGGTACAAATATACTGTATAGTTTTGTAAATCGAAACTATTCGAGTGGGATTTTTAATTTTTTTAAAATGTGAATACTAGGCTTAGGGCTAGTAATCTGACCACCGAGCGTTGAGCTTTTTCGGGCAAGCCGATAAAAAAAACACCGAATCCCCGTCATTTTATTGGCGGGGATTCTAAGGATTTGATGTTGTTACAACTTTTACAGCATCGGCATGACGGTTGGGTCCATCAGGAGTTCCGATCCATAGTTTAAGGTTCCAAACAGTTCGGGATCTCCAAATGGGCTTTCCAAGGCAAGCGATATGTCGTTGTACATCAGGACTTTTTCAATGTTCGAACAGTGGGCGGCTGTCCTGGATTCGGGGTACATTGTAATTGATTTTGGAGCAAATCATTCAAACAACACCACCAGCACCCGAAACGGTTTGTTTGCTCGCAAAAATGAACATTCGGAAATCATCGATCAATGTGAAAAAGTAAAACGGCTTTTACACCATCAACTCATTCCCCACCTTTCGAGCCCTTTCCGGTTTGTCCAAGTTGATGCCTTTGGCTAGCCCGATTTCCACAAGCAGGTTCCAACCGGCACACAGAAAGACGTAGGGTTTCAGCTCACCGGCGTTCGGAACACGGATGGTGGTGAAGGGAGTTTCACGGTCGGCGATGGCTACGATTTTAAGGCCGACACCTTGGGTGAGCACTTCTTGGAACTTCTGAATTTCTTCTTCGATGGGATCGACCAAAAAAACAATGTCGGTGGGGTTCATCACTTCCTCGATGCCGTGGACGGAATAGGTACCTTCCAGAAAATCGGATTTCTTGCGGGTAATCTCGTTGGTTTTGAGTGTCAGTTCCTCGGCTACACCGTCGTTGTAGCCGGCAAAATAGATGGTCGGGGCCTTCACGGCGAGGTCAACAATTTCTTTCGGGATGGAAAGGGTCAGTGCTTCTTGGAGCAAACCGGGCAATTTGGCCAGTTCGGCAGATTTGTCAATACCGCGGATGTGCCATAGGATGGATTCATAAAACAAGGTCTGTTCGATGACGCTCTTGGTGGCGGCCACGGCTTGCTCCCAACCGCAGTTGAGCACCCAGGTCTTGACGCATTCCTTTTCCAGCATCGTGCTTTCGTTGGCGCTTAGTCCGTAACGGTTCAAATTGCCGATTTCACCGAGCATTTTGGCCAATAAAACCACTTCCTTGGTGCGGCCGGAATTCGAGGCACAGAATACGGCGAATTTGGAAAGGTCGTATTGGGCGCTCTGGCGAGAGCCGTCGGTGGCGATGGAAAGGTCCAGGCCCCAGGTCAATGCTTTTCGAATGGCGTTTTTGGCGGGAAAAATACGGCTGGAGCCTTCACCCGTCAAAAAGAGTTTTCCGGCTGCTTTGATGGCCTTGGCTACTTCCACGGTTTGCGTGGGATCAAATTTCTCGACGGTTTCTACCGTTTGCATCATTTCCTGCACCAGTGCATACTGGGCGTACTTGGGATCGGTCAGATTCATGGTTTAGGGTTTAAAAATGTTGAAAATGCAATTCGGTAATCACTGCGGGTAAATACCTCGGCCAAATTGGTGAGGCATTTATCCAAGGTTCTTATGATTTTGGAGCACTCAAGCCCGTTTTCGGAGGGCGGAAAGCCTTTTCCGGAAATCTTCGAGTTCCTGGCGGGTCTGCACAACAAAGCTGTTGTCGTCGATGGTACCAATGGCCGCAATCATTTCCTCGTTGTTCTTGAAAGTTATTTGGCGGAAGGTGTTCTCATAGTCTTTTTCACGAGACACAAAGACCTGGTCAGTGATGAACTGCTGGATCCTTTCTTCCTGATTCAAGGCAGAAAGCCACTGCTCAGAAGAAATAGTATCCGTGTTCAGAATCTCGCACAAGATGGCATAAGCGTGTTTCTGCTTGTCGCGCGGATAATCTTCCCAATGCTTGTCGTACCGAGTATGGATGGCTTTCCAAGTGTTCAGCTTGCCTGTACCGATGTCGGAACGAAGCTTGTCCACATCCTTTTTAAGCATCAGCTGACCACCCATGTTCACCCATTCCGGCTGGCGTTTGCCCTTCAGTTCCACATGCATATCGGTGAGGGTGGCCGCTGGATGGGCTTCCATATAGTCGATCAGGTTTTTGAGGGCATAGTGGTACAGCATGTCGCCGTAGGCGTTCCAAGCACTGTAAGCTTTCAGAATGAGAACCTTGCGCTTGCTTTTTTCCATCTGTTCACCGAGAACTTCCAAGTTTTTAACGACTTCCGGATTTTCCTTCATCAGTTGAAGTCCGATCAAGGCCAGTTCATCGGCGGTTTTACCTTCGAGCGAGAGACCTTGCTTCCGTAGGCTGGCCTTGGCTGTCCAAATCTCCAGCAGTCGGCGGCCACGGATGATTTCCTCCGCTGTGTCGGGTGCGTAGGCATCGAATTCGATCTTCTGAATCTTATGCAGCCGAATGTCGCGTTGAACGTATTTGGCCGAATTCCGAGCCAGGGCATACATGTTGTACATCCACCAAAAGGCAGGCATCACTTCGAGTTGGTCCAAGGAAACGTTGTTGTTGAGCAGGGAGAATGGCAGTTGGATGTCCATTTCGGCCGGATAATCGGACTTGGAAAGCAGGGTGTATGAGGCAAAACGGCAGGAGTGCTTCACGCTGGTGCACAAACCTGGCCAAAAACCTCGACCGGCTTGGATCTCGTTGTCGTTGGAGCGGCTGTTGTGGTTGGAACCCATGGTGGCTCCGGCGGCCATATTGCTCTGCCCCATCACGACGGCAGCCACCAAGAAGGAGTTGTTGTGGTGCTGTTCGTGGGCAGGAAAAATGAGGTTGTTGAGCACCTCGCAGCACGATATCGTGGAATTGTCGCCCAGAAACGAGTTCAACAGGCGTGCACCGTATTTGAGGTTGGAGTTGCTTCCTAGGATGAAACGGATGGCGATGCAGTTGTAGAAGATGTGGCAGCCGTAGCCCACAATGCCGTTGACCATCACCACGCCTTCGCCAATCTGGGAGGGTTCCTTCTCGGAAGAATTGATCGTAAGGTTCTTAAGTTTGTTGGCTCCCTTGATGTAACAATGGGAACCGATCTTGACATCCTTGATGATGCCACAATTTTTGATGACGCAGTTTTCGCCGGTACTCCCATAATAACCGCGACGGCTGTCCATGCTTTCCTGGGTGATGCGCTTCAGATTCTCCTGCAACGGCTTATCCTCAATGTATTTGGCCCACAAGTAGGCATCGGCGGTGATCATGCCGTCAAAAGGCAGCACTTTGCGGCAGGCGGTCTCATTCATCAGTTCCATCCAAGTCCGCACGCTTTCCGGCTCACCGTCTTTAAGGATACCGTTCCCGAACTTGGCATGGTCGGTCGTATTCATCTCCTTGATGTTGAATAAAATGGAATTGTCGCCGATGATGTAATGGGCCAGGTAATGTACGTCGTGAATGGCCACATCGTCACCAATGTCGGAGGAAATGATCAGGCTGTTGGTGATGCCGGCAGGCAAACGCAGGTCGTGGTGCTGCAAAATGACATTGCGAACGGAACCAATGCGGATCTTTCCGTAGAACTTGCTGTTTTTGATCATCCGGGGCTCAAAAGGGTCGGCCACCAAGATATCGTCCCAGTTCAGGGCCGTATTGTCGTTCTTGACCAAGCGCTCCACTTCATCCGAATGAAGGTGTCTCCAACCGTTTTTTGGAGCACGTTTTTGCGTATTTCTTAAATAATCCTCATCCATCCCTGCCGGAAGAAATTCCGGGTCGATGAAATGATTTTCCATGGTCTCAGCAGGAATAATCAGAACTTTATCCATTGTTTTGGTATTAAATGAGGCCGGATGTCCGTTGTCAGCTCACAGGTAACGATACCTTTGAAATTTCGACCTCCAAAAGTATGAAAATATCTGATAATTGATGATCGGGAGCGTTTTTTTATTACCAAAATGGGGAAATTCATTGAACGATCTTAAACGACCCTTTCAATTTAATGTCTTCCGAACTGCTTCCAATTCGGATTTCAAAGATTCCGGGCTCTACTGTCCAATGCATATTTTTGTCCAAAAACTCCAAATCATCGGGTTTTATCTTAAAATGGACGGTCTTGGTTTCGTTAGGATTCAATGCAATGCGTTCAAAACCCCTCAACTGGGTCTCATAAACGGTGACACTACTCACCACATCCTTCACGTACAGTTGCACGACTTCATCGCCTTTGCGACTTCCGGTATTTGTAATGTCCACCGAAATGGAAACAGTGCCGTCCGATTTCTGCTGAAGCGGATCGATTTTTAAATTATTGTATGCAAAGGATGTATAGCTCAATCCAAAGCCAAAAGGATAAAGTGCACCATTTACAGACGTATTTCCGTAGCCATTCGGACCATTGCTCGGTTGTCCGGCGTGTGAGCCCGGTTTGAACGGGAAATTATATTCAATCTGACCCAGTGATTTTGGAAAGGTGACGGAGAGTTTTCCACCCGGATTGTAATCGCCAAAAATAGTTTCGGCAATGGCCTGCCCGCCCAACGCATTTGGAAACCATGCTTCCAGAATGGCTGGAATAAAGCGGTTTTCCCAGTTTATGGTGAGCGGCTGCCCGTTGATCAATACCAAGACAATGGGTTTGCCTACTTCTTTCAAAGCTTGTAGCAGTTGCAATTGTCTGCCCGGAAGACCGAGTCCTGTTCGTGATTTGCTTTCACCACATCGGCTTTCATCCTCTCCCACTACCGCAATGATTACGTCCGATAGTTTTGCTTTTTCAACCGCTTCGGTGATTGATTGTTGTTCTGTCAATGTTAATGGCGTTGGAATGATTTCACTTTCCGGCCATGTTTCGTCCACCACTTCGCAACCCTGAACATAGTCAACAAGGGCTGACGTGCCGACGTAGTTTCTAATGCCATCCAACACGTTCGTGATGGTTAAGTTTTGTGGTCCATATCGACTGGTATAAGCATCTTTGTTTGTTGCTAAAGGCCCTGTAACCAAGATGTTTTTCAACGATTTCAACTTCAATGGCAACAGTGCATTTTCGTTTTTCAACAGCACCAACGATTCGTGCGCCATCTGCAATACAAAATCTTTGGTATCGGCCGAAGCAACGATGGCATCCGCCGCTTTTGGATCTTTGACGTAAGGCGAATCGAATAATCCAAGCTGAAATTTCACCCGCAAGACATCGGCGACATTTCGGTCTAATGTTTTCATGGAAAGCGTGCCTTCGTTTACCAATTCACGCAACGGAAGGATGTAATCCTGCGGGGGCGTAAAATGCGTGCGAACATTCATTCCGGCTTCGGCCACCTGACGAACGGCTTCTTTGTAATTCTCGGCAACATGGTGTTTGGTGAAAACAAATTCAACGGCTTCACTGTCTGAAACCACGAATCCTTTGAAACCATATTGAATGCGCAGCAGTTCGGTCAGAAAATAATAACTAGCACTCACCGGCACACCATCCCAATCGTTGTAACTGCTCATCACGCCGAGGGGCTTCGATTCGCGTACAATTTTGCGGTAGGGGTACAAATAAAGTTCATGCATCTCGCGTGGAGCCACGTGTGGATCGGTACGTGCATCGCCATCGCGGCCACCCTTGGGTACACTGTACACCGCATAGTGTTTCAAAGTGGATCCGATGCCCTGGGATTGAATGCCTTCCACCATTTGTTGACCCAGTGCCGTAACGTGGTAGGGTTCCTCCCCGTAACACTCCAGCACACGTCCCCAACGCGGGTCACGGGCAAGGTCGAGTATGGGTGCATAGACATTGGTGTACCCCAATGCTTTGGCTTCGCATCCGGCAATGATTCCGGCCTGACGAACCAAGGCTTTGTTCCAAGTACTACCGATGGCGATGGGTGCAGGAAGCGGTGTTGCACGGTCGTGGTTGAGCCCATGAATGCCTTCGTTCGAGAAGTCCACCGGAATGCCCATGCGCGTTTCTTCGACAAACCAGCGTTGTATGGTGTTGATGGCTTCGGCATGTTTGCTGAATGGAAACGAGTATGGTGTGGTACGAAGCCCATTCAATTGCTCATCGATGTTTGCAATACCATCTTTCCAAATTTCGTTTTTCCACTCGGGCGTGGGCAATTCATCATTCAAAACGCGTTTGTAACCATACAAAGTGGCACACTGACAGGTTTTTTCATTCACGTTCATCTTACTCAACAGGTCGTTCACCCGTTTTTCAATGGGTTTGGTCGGGTCTTCAAAAATATCTTTTTTTCCGTTTTTGTTGAAATCAATCCAACCCTCGTGATAGATGGATTGAGCATGCAAATTTGTCCCATAGACAACCAATAACGACAACACCAATAATCTGGAAAATAACTGTTTCCTCATTGTATCTTTAATTTACGGCTGTAATTTGATAGGTGACCCCGGTTTTTGTTTCAAACGTGTTCAAAAAGCTTTTGCCGGCAACACTATTTTGTTCTATATTATTGAGAATAAACCCTTTGATTGAAATGGGCACGTTTGTTCGAAGTTTGCATTTCCCATTATTCATACTGGTGATGGTTGCTGAATTTAAGTGCCCTTCTTTCCATTGAATGGATACTTCATATCCGCCACGTGCTCGTAATCCAGAAATCGATCCTTTCGTCCAGGCATCGGGAAGTGCAGGCAATAAATAGATTTCCTTTTGATGACTTTGCATCAGCATTTCCGAAATGCCTTCGACCACTCCAAAATTTCCATCAATTTGATAGGGAGGATGTGCACCCAACATGTTGGGATACGTGCCGCCTTTTAATGTAAAACCTTTTTCAGTCGTGTAATTCAAATCGTTTTGTAGCATTTTGTAGGCATGATTTCCGTCCAACAATCGTGCCCAGAAACAGATTTTCCAGACGATGGACCAACCGGTTCCGCCGTCCCCCCGGAGTTCCAACGTTTTTTTACAGGCATTGAAAAGTTCAGGCGTTTCGATGGCCGAAATCTCATTCCCTGGGTGAAGGCAAAGCAAGTGTGAGATGTGCCGATGTTTTGGATCTTTGTCGTCGTAATCTTCCCCCCATTCCTGCAAATTCCCCTTTTTGCCAATTTGATAAGGTATCAAACGGTCTTTGGTTTGCTGCAGTTTTGCTCTAAAATCGGCATCTATTCCTAAAATTTCGGACGCTTCCATCAAGTTGGTAAACAGATTGCGAATCAACGCGATATCAATGGTCGCTGCTTTGGTGACCGACCAGGTTTGGCCATCCGGAAGTTTAAACATATTTTCGGGTGAAGTGGAGGGCGAAGTGATCAAATTCCTGTTGCCATCATCGACCAACCAATCCAAACAAAACAAAGCAGCGCCTTTCATGATGGGATAAGCGACCTTTCCGAGGTATTCTTTATCACCGTTGTAGTCAAATTTTTCCCATAGACTTTGGCAAAGCCAGACGCCGGCCAGCGAAAAATTTGCCCAACGCGGATCGCCCTTCCTATCACCTACCGGATTGGTGGACGCCCAAATATCCGAATTGTGCGCTGCTGCCCAGCCACTGCATCCGTAGATGTTCTTTGCGGTGTAAGCACCCGTTTTCGACATATTGACCACCTGTTGAATCAAAGGTTCGGCCATATCGCCCAAACCTGTTTTCTGGGCAGCCCAATAGTTCATTTCCAGATTGATGTTGGTGGTGTAACTCGATTTCCAGGGTGGACGGAGGCCGACCGACCATTTCCCGGATAAATTGGCTGCAATGCCACCGGGTCGTGAACTTGAAAGGAGCAAGTACCGTCCGTATTGATACAAAAGCACCTCCAGTTGTTGATCGGATTTATCGGTTTGGTAGCGTTGCAACCGTTCATCGGTTGGCAATGCCTCGGCAACTGTATTGGGTGTCAATTCAAATTTCAAGCGATCGAAATAGTTCGAATAATCTGCTATGTGTCTGGATTTCAGGTCGTCATACTTTTTGTTTCCCAACGCACCAAAATAACTTTTTGCCAGCGCAACTTCATCCCGGCCTTCACCAACCGGACATTTATCGTATCCATTAAAACTCGTGGCAATGGACACGACCAAGCTGACATTGGTCGCCTCTGAAATATGAAGGCCGCTGGCATCCGTCGTTTCATGACCATCATTTTCCAAGGATTTTACCCGCAGTTGGAATCGCATACCTTTGCAAGGGTCGCCCCATTGTGGCGGATCTGTCGAAAAAGGGGCATTCCCATTCATGATCCATTCTTTCCCATCGGTAGAAAAAGCAATTTTCTGAACGGATTTGGCGGAGACCGTAAATGTCAGTTTTTTCTTTTGGGAAGCGGTAAAATGTAGGACGATGACCTGATCGGGTGCAGAAACGAAGACTTCCCGTGTAAACTGGGTTTTCCCAATCGAAAAACGCGTCGTTGAAATGGCTTTTGAAATATCCAGTTCGCGGTAATAATCGGAGACCTCCGTAGGGAGGTCTTGCTTGATAACTAAATCGCCCACAGGCATATAGGACATACACGAATTTCCCTGCATGTTGCGGCTAAGCTGATCAGCAAGTTCATACTTATCCTCGTCCAATGCTGTTCGGATTTGTGGCAGAAAGCTTGGAGCCATCGGATTCGGATTCAAATCCACCGGTCCACCTGCCCAAAGTGTTTCTTCATTCAGGTTGATCAATTCTTCCTTTGTCTGACCGTAAACCATTGCAGCCAAGCGGCCATTTCCAACAGGAAGGGCGTTTACAAAAAATTCAGCTGGTGTTTTATACCATAGTTTTTGCGAGGACGCCCCCGTTGAGAAAGCGAAAAACAATGAAACGAAAAACAGAAAACACTTGATTACCATGGATTTATACGAACTTAAATGATAGATATTTGGAGGATGCAACTTGCATTTCTAGTGTAGGTTAAAAGGAGCCTTTAGTGCAACAAGTGTGATTCATTTTGGTTGAATGGAATAGGATGTTTGACCTTTCATTATTGGGTTCTTCAAATCCAGATTGATGCGATAGATGGAATCGCCCCAACTATTTTTAATTCCAGCATCTTCAGGTGCATCCATCTTGACCTTTTCAATGCTTACCCGCAAGGTTTTGGCATCGTATTGAATCGTAAAGTTCTTCCCCGGATAATGAATGACCACCTCCCCTGCCTTCGAAGCATCGGCCAAATAGCAGGTCATAAAATGCTGACTAAAACTTTGGGATTTTGAAAAAACAAATGCATCCGTGATTTTAACTTCTTTTCCACGAACCAAGGTGACCGTTCTTAGCCAGGATTTCACTTGTGCATCTTGGGGATAGGCTTGGACAATGTCCAGTGAAAGCTGAGCGGTCTTGGTGCCCTTTGTGTAATTTACATTCGTAGCCTTGAAGGCTGCCCCAGGCACTTGTTCTTTCCCATTTATGGTTGGAAGGTTATGATAATCAGACGTATTTGACCAAATATCATACCGCTGTTTGCTAAAGGTCTTTGCCGTGTACGTTCCTCTTCCAACATCGATGAGCAGAGGTAAACCATTGTAATACACTACGAAATTTCCAATATCGTTGTGATTGTGGCTTTCATCGTTATTGCCGCCCTTGGCTGCCAGATAAAAGCCCTCCGCCGAGGCTTCTTTATCGCGCGCCATTAGCACCTGAATATCGGGATACCAAGCATCTTTGGGTAGTGGAAGTCGCTTTTGAGTTTTAGAAAGGTCGTCGTGGTTAAACAATTCGAACAACGTTCTTACGAAAATTCGATCGATTGTTAAACTGTCTTTTTGATAGTAGGCACCAAATTGCATCATGCTTGTATCTTCTATGGCTTTCCCGAAACGATACACCAAATCGGCAGCAACAGCCAGTTTGGGCGGTGCATCCGCGAAATTCAAGAAATAGTCGGGACCAATTTGTGCCTTGTAAATAAAACGGCCCATATTTCGGATGCGTTCATCCTGATAAAGACTTTTAAAAGCATTGTTGCTGGCTAGGTTCAGCAATTCGATATTGTCGAACAACGAAGCATGCGCCACACCCCAATAATGAGGACCTTCATCGCATCCACCATCTTGAGGATAAGGGTTTAGGTATTGATCGAGTGTTGTCAGGATTTTGGCAACCATATCCACTCGCCGTTGGTCGTTTTTCTCAAGCAAAAGCGCGGTAGCAAGCCAATTGGAACAAATCCATGGATTCCAATTGTTGGGCCGTCTTCCATTTTCATTAAAACCCATCCAAGGATGATTCGAAGTGATGAGCGGCGTAAAAATGCGCTGATTGGTTTCATCATATATGCGTTTGCGGATGAGGGGCGAAATGACATCCAATTGATCACCTACAAAGTAATCAATCCAGGAAAGCATGGCTGCTGTTTCGGCCGCAAATAAGTCCACGTAGGGGTCGGTAACATCGGGTAGCCCAACTCCGGCATGCCATTGATTGAGATGTGCCGGTATTCCCCAATAGGATTCTTCACAGATGGACCAAACGCCATTTACTATTTGATCCATAAATCGACCTTTGTTTTCATAGATCTCGGCTAAAAGCAAACATGAAAGTACTCGACGCTTCGTAAAACTATACTTTTCGTGTTCCAACCGATCGCCCGTCCGTTTAAAATCCAAGATGACAGTGGCCGGTATTCCCTGAAAATGGTAGTTCAAAAAACTTTCGGCTTTGGTTACAAGCTGTTTCATTTCTGTAGAATCGACACGTTGCCAGGCTTTCCGATCGTCAATTTTTGAAAAAGGAAGCCATTGAGCTTGGGGTATGATCACTTTTGACAAAGATTCTCGTGTGAACTTTGTACCAAACAGGTTTTGTTGTTGCGCAAAAAGGCAGCCAGCAAAAAGTAAAAAAAGGACAGAGAAGGTCAGCTGTTTCATAGTCGGAATTCGTGAGCTTTTAGGGAAATGAATTAATCCAACGCGCCGGTTTTCATCTTTTTGCTTGGATTTGCAGCTTCAGGTGTACCTATACTTCCCGCTACTTCCAATTTAATGACGGTTGCAATTGGATTGGGCATTTGTTGAGGAATCAAAATCTCCAACGTTCCGTTTGAACGTTTTGTCTTTAATGTACCACCGCTTTCCAACAATTGGCAACTTTTCACTTTATTCGAGAAATCGTTTAAAACGAGCTTCCCATCTTTCGGCCAATTGAATACGTGCAAATACAACGTGGTGCCAGCTTTCGATTTTTTTTGCGTACAACGTCCCCAGCTTAATTCAGTGAAGGGGCTGCCATTGGTTTCATAGATCGATTCTCCGTTGAGCCTCATCCAATCGCCAATTTGTTTCAATCGGTCGATGCTTTCCTGTGGAAAACCGCCATCGGCCTTTGGACCGATATTGAGGAGGAAATTGCCATTTTTTGAAGCGACATCAATCAAGTTTCTAACCAGCGTCTCGGTCGATTTCCACTTATCGTCAAAGCTTTTGTAACCCCACGAGCCATTCATAGTCATGCAGGTTTCCCAGTATTTGTTGTCCAATTCATCCCATTTTGGAATGCGTTGTTCCGGCGTATTGAAATCACCTGGAAAGTTGGGGCGCTTCAGTCGGTCGTTGGTGATTATTTGGGGGTATTTTTTCAAAATCTCCTGCACCTTCGATGCCATTTCGTCGGTCATATCCACGGGCGTATCCCACCAAAGGATGGAAACGTCCCCATAATTGGTGAGCAATTCCTTGATTTGAGGAATGGCCACTTCCTCAAAATACTGACTCATGGGCTTGGTTGTCTGAATCGAATCCCAATGACCGCGGTGTTCGGCTGTATACTTATCAATGCGGACCGAATCGGGATTGTACCAACCTTCGGTAGCCACTTTACGGCCAACAGCGCCGCCCGGATTTGTCCAATCTTGTGCTTGTGAGTAGTAAAAACCCAGTTTGATGCCGTACTTTTTGCAGGCTTGGGCAAGTGGCGTCAAAAAATCCTTTTTGTAAGCGGTGGCATTGACAATGTTCCAATCGCTGGCTTTGCTGTCGAACATGGCAAAACCATCGTGGTGTTTGGAGGTAATGACCAGGTATTTCATGCCGGCATCTTTGGCAAGTTGAACCCATGCTTCGGCATCGTAGCTGGAGGGATTGAAGTGACGGGCTGAGTCCCGATACTCCACTACGGGAATTTTACTACGGTTCAAAATCCATTCTGCACCGCCTTTGTTCATTTTGTGTCCATGATATACACCACCCCATTGGGCATACACTCCAAAATGAATGAACATGCCAAAACGGGCATCACTCCACCATTGCATCTTATCAACGTTGGTGACGGTTTCCTTCAAGTCCTTTTGAGCTGAAAGCGAGAACAAGGTGGTGAAGAAAACTAAAATGACTGCTGCTTTTCTACGTTTCATACGCTTTATTTTAATTCAAATTTTACGGCATCCGCAATTACGAAGTTGGATTTTTCACCAATGATTCGAATTCGCTGCTTTTGTCCTTTCTCAAAGGTCCAGTTCCCAATTTTTATCCATTTCCCCCCGTTTACTTGTTGGTTTAAATATACCATTGTTTTTCCATCCATAAAATTGACTTCAACAGGAACTTTTGAACTGTAATGGGGTGAGGACGGACTCCAGACTGAAACCTCATAGTTTCCAGTCTTGAACAAATAGGGGTTGAACTCGAAATCACCTTCAGCCATAATGGGTTTGTACCTGAAATTCATTTCATAACGGCCTGTGTGGACGGTTTCCTCCTCTTTCCAATCGCCGGTGAAGTAGGTAAAACCCTTCATATTGTTGTCGATGATGATTTCATTTTCGGAATTCCAGAGACCGTAGGGATTCTCCTTTAAGGAAAGGACTTGTTTGTTGTTTTTCAATTTTTCCTGCAAGGCAAATACATCGATCGTATGCAACGTCCTGTTTGTTTTAATTGCCAGGGCTGCAGCTGTTCCGGCCGACTCCCCCATGATCATGTACTGTGGCTCCATACGGATGGAAGCGATGGCAATGTGGCTGGACGAAAGACAAACCGGTACCATCAGATTTTGACATTCGTCCGACTTTGGCAACAAAGACCGGTACGGAATTTCGTACTTTGAAACAGGAATGGACAGGTAGCCTTCGTTGTACGTTTCGAACTTCATATCGGGGAAGCGACTGATTTCGATAAAATTGCGCTGCATTTCGCGCACGTCAATATTGTACGATCCCATTCCAATGGCATCGTATTTCACCGTATCGCACATCAAATCATGCTGTGTCATAAAATACTCGCCTTTCATCCTACGGGCTTCACGAATGTACAATTGATGCGGGAAGTGCTGATTATTAACGTATTCGTCTTTGCAAAGCCCGAAGGTTTTCATGGCCTTTCTCACCTGCAAAGGAACCGCGGAATCCGTCGCCAAAAACCATGCAAGCCCCAAGGTGTAATCGCGGTGCCATTGCCAAATGCTGTCTCGTTGACGGTAGTCAGCGTCAGGGTATTTCCAGCTGGAACCATCGAGCAGATTCGTCGAAATGCCCAACGATGAATTGATGTCCGATTTTCCGTTCGGCAAGGTCGGCCAGAAACTTATTAAGGGTTCCGCATCCGGTTTTGCCTGATAATACCTGCGAGCCAGTTCATACGTCGCCGGATTGTAACGATCTGGTTTTGACCAAACTTGCATATTTTCCGGCTTATTGGTAGCAATCATTCTAAAACAATACGCCATGATACCTCCATCGCCTTCGCCAATAGGCACCATGGGTTTTGGCTGAACCAAAGGCAGAAGTTTACGCTCCCGGTCGTTGTTAAACGGACTGATTCTTGCATCAATCTGGTGGGTGGTGAAGGTAACAGGCTGCCTGCCGGCGTAAGATTCGTTGTAGTCTTTGATACCCTCTCGACCATACGTATAGGAGACACCAGCTCCTGCCATTAAATCGCCCTCATAACCGGCATCGATAAAGATTTTTGCGGAAACCTCCGTCCCATCTGTAAAGACAATTTTTTCGATGGTATTCGTACGCTTTTGAACGTTCGAAAGCCGCTTCTCAAACCACAACGTCACTCCAGCTTCTTTCAGCCACGCAAGCATGATTTGTTCTCCGACATGCGGTTCCGGACCTCTCCAATAAAAGACCTGCGTTTTGTAAAAGTCGGCTACTTTTTGATAGAATTGATAGGTCAAACCACCTATTACCGTCCTATCACCATAATCGGTGTGTGAGAGCCCTCCCGTAACCATGCCGCCTACATTTTTCTGGGGTTCGACTAGAAGCACCTTTACCCCTTCGTTTGAAGCCGCTATGGCTGCCGTCACACCACTTGCAGTTGCGCCATAAACGACCACATCGAAATCGTAAGAAGAGGCATTGACCTGCAGTACAGCAGAAAAAAACAAAAAAATAGCAAGATCGTATCCCTTTGGTCTGCTCATTTTGTTTGTATTATTAAATGTGATTCATAAAAAATTTATGGGGCTTTCTCAACTCCTGCGCACAGCTTAGGCAGGTTTTTCATTTATTGACAGAACTGGACTTTATACCGTAGCAATGCTTCCAGAAAGTAATAATCGGCATAGGTTAGTGGCGTGTCAATCTCGGATTTTTTTGGCATGTTGCCCACACTGTGCATAAGCAGAAACCCAGCATTTGTGCCCAGTTTTGCCAGATAATTGGGTGAAGCCAAACTGCGGAGGATCGTTTCGGCAACTTTGCGGTACGATTCTGCATCTTTTTTGTTTAAAAACCCACTGAGTTCAATCAATGCCGAAGCAATGATGGCAGCCGATGAAGCATCTCGTGGTTCGTTTGGTATGTTGGGTGCATTGAAATCCCAATAGGGTATTTTATCCGTTGGCAAATTGGGGTGATTGATAATAAACGTTGCTATGTTCTTTGCTTGATTCAAATAACGTTTGTCTTTTGTTTCGCGATAGCATAAAGTAAAACCATACAAACCCCATGCTTGACCACGCGCCCAGGCCGATTCATTGGAAAAACCTTGATTGGTCACTTTCTTAATGATTTGCCCACTTTTCAAATCAAAATCAATCAAATGATAACTGCTGAAATCGTTGCGAAAATGGTTTTTAATGGTTGAGTTTGCATGATTGATTGCAACATCGCGGTATTTTGGATCTTTGGAATAGTTGGAAGCCCAAAACAACATCTCCAGGTTCATCATATTGTCGATGATGACCGGACAATTGTACAATTCGCTTTTATCCCACGATTGAATGGATTTTATTTCTGGTCTATATCGTGTTAGCAAGGAATTGCTTGCTGTTACGATGATTTCCGGATAGGTTTTATCGTGTATGAGTCGATAGCCATTTCCAAAGCTACAGTAAATCATAAAACCGACATCGTGATTGTTGGTGGTATATTTCTCCGATTCAATACGTTTACTGAATTTCTGGGCATAATGGAGCATTACCGTGTCTTTGCTGTACTCATACAGGTTCCAAAGCGAACCTGGAAAAAAACCACTCGTCCACCAACTGATGCCAGACGTCACAAGATTCCCTTTCGAATCGATGGAACGAGGCACTTTTCCTTCCAAAGCATACACGCGCTCAGCAAGTGGAGCATACTGCTTGATTGAAAAAGCCAACACGTCATCAATAAGCACTTCCATGCTTTTTTCAGGTGCATCCGCCAACACAATTGGACTGAACGACACTGCGAAGAATAAACAACACCCAATTATTCTATTCTGAACTTTTTTCATACTAGTTTCTAATCTTTTCTATTACATACGTATAGGTTTGAGGTTTGTTCAGTGAATAAATCAATCCTTCAATTTCCGATATTCTTTTCTTAAAAGCTTCTTCGTTGGGTTTATCTTTCAAATAGGTTTGAGCCGTCATGATGTAATAGCCTGAATTTGCCTCTGGATTGTTTTTCTGCAAACGCATTTCATCGATAAATCTGTTGAGATACGCTGTTACAGCAGCTTTGTCATCGATGTTCAACTTTGACAACTGCTTGATTTCTACCCTTCGAAGTGTTCTCAGCGTACTGCCTTTGCTAAAGTGCTCTTCACACAGTTTAGCGATACTGTCCGAAAGGGCATATTGAGGAGTCTTTGTATTGATTGCCAGATTTATTCCTTTCTCAAAATCAGCACTCGAATACGTTCCAACTTCCATATTGTTGATTTTAAGGCGGTAATGTCCTGAATCGCAGGAGTGGATCTGGAGGACCTGTTGGTTTAAGCTATCGATGAATGGTACTAAACGGAAGGCTTCCTTGGCCGATTCAATAGAAGGAAACGGCAGGGCAAATTCTTTATTCTTGAAAGTAAGGCGGTTCGGTTTAATAATCAGACTTGATAGGTTACAATTGCGTTGAGAAACCGTTGTTTTATTCTTGGCATCGATGGAAAGCGTCCAAACTTCTTTTGGAGCGTTCGTTTGCGTCAGAAACAAATAGGCCATCACCAAATGGCCGGTGGCTTGCGGATGAATGCGGTCTTTGCCTATCAACGTAAAAGAGGGGTTTGTTTGCTGCATTCGTGCATTGAGTTCAGTCATGGGTTTCCAGAAATCGACGACGGTGGCATTGTATTCTTTGCCAAGATTCCATACAAAATCGCGGCATTCGCCCAAGGCTGCATTCACGCCTTTCATGTTTTCAGAGGCAATGGAATCGGATTCATCGTAAATGGTGGGTGTGAAGAAAATCGATTTCAAGTGGTTTTCGCGATAGGATTCAGCAATTCGAATCACATTTTTTTGGTAGTTTTCGATGGCCTCCCGTTTCTTTTGTTCGGCATTTTCAACGGGTTTTTTCGTAGAATACAAACCTCTGTTTACATCGTTCATTCCAGCACTTAGGGTGGCTACCGTCGCAAGATTGTCATAAATGTCTCTTTGCAAACGGCTGTACATACCCGAAGCCACATCCCCAGAGATTCCGCAATTCGTAAATGAAAGCCGAAGCTCGGGGAAACGCGTGGCATAAAACAGGTAAATGTAGGAATGATAGCGACCGCCATGGGTTATGCTATTGCCCATGAAACAAACCTTGTCGTTGGATTTAAAAAGCGGCTGTCCGAACGACGTAACGCAAATAATACTCAGAAAAAGCAATACTTTTAGTCTCATGATGGGTTTCGGTTAATAGACAATCAACGTTGGTTTTTCATCTATTTCATTGATACTAACATACGAGATTTCGGCAGTGCTGTTTAGCAAGAACGATACGCTATCGTCCGATTTGATCACTTCCTTAAGCGCTTGGGTAATATCCACATCCACGTAATCGGTGATGTTTGCCGGAGCAGAGAATGTAGCAATGCATTTAGTAGATGGAGCCCATTCCTTGTCGGTCAAATAGAGACTGTTTTCTACCGGCGAAAAGGATGAATTTGCAGCATACAACCGAATGACCGCTTTTTTAATTGCTTTCCCGACGAGTTGCTTGGTGTCGAAGCGAAGCAATGCCGAACTGGTTGCACCTGCTGCCATGATTTTATCCGTACTGAAATTGATGCCGGGTTTTTACTATTCAAATAGTTTGTGAAGGAGGCAATAATCTTTTCGGCGGAAGGGTTGTTTACGGTAACCACCATTTTTTTGTGCAATACAATATCCCCTTTTTGAATGATGATCCGAATGCTGGCTTCCCCATCTTCTTTGGCTGAGAGTTCACCCGTAGCAGAAATGGTCGCCACCTCCGGTTTTTCCGATTCGAAACTAAATTTGGCATCCTTCAAATCGACTTTTTTGTTGTAGTTGCTTAGCCCTTTCAGTGTCAATTTCATTTTTTGTCCCACGTTCAATTTTGGTTCGGTTGGATAGATTTTCACATCAGAAAGAATCTCCCGATAGGCGTTATTTATATAGTCGCTTACAGCAGATTCGTCTTTGAAGAAACGTAGAATGTCTATGGTAAAACTAGAGGCATTTTCAGGATTCTTGACTCGAATGTACCGAGCTTTGAAAGCAGGGAACGTGAAAAGTTGAGGCATCGCAGCCTTAGAAACTTCGGTGATCGTGCTTTCGCCCGAATATACATTACGCCACGATTGTTGATCGTTGGAAGCCAACAATTCAAATGGATAGGCTTTGTTCTGATACATAAACCCAATGGTGGCAGCACTTACCGTCGATTCTTCCCCTAAATCGTAGTCGGAATAAGAACCGGCAGTTCGTTTTGGAGCCGCAATTCGATGATTGGCAAAGCTTTCGTCCCAACTGCTGTATTCCTTGGCGGCATTTCCAACAATCTGGACCTGTTTCTCACGGAAATAGACATGGTAGGTAGAAGCGGTCATACCTTCTGCCGAAACCGTTATTTTGGTCCTTCCTGGTATTGTCTTTGCTTGATAAACAGTAACTTTCGAGGCAGGATTGGTCGAGAATGCAGCAATAGTCGGTATTTTTGAATCGTTCAAATCGATGGTATAGGTAAAGTTCCGGGGATCGAACGCTTGGATCGTTTTTTGGTCCAGTCGAAGATCGCTTGCTGTTGCCTCAGAAGCGGTATTGACAGTCCACAAATCGAGCTCTTGATAGGGTAAATCTTCTGGAACGACCTTCTCCCCTTGATGAATCGGCACAAAAACAACCGCTAATTTCAGATTCGTTTCTGAATTGGTATGAATAGTCAGTTTCTTTGCTCCAAAAGTCCAATATTGTTTGCTTCCAACCGGACGTGTATATACCAGCGGCTCTGTTCCCATCACTGTAAATCGGGCATCTTTAGGTGCGGTGGCCATATAGACCAACATCTTTTCATTTCCGCGATAAAGCATCGCCGAACGGCCATCCGTCGCAATGTCAATGCCTGCTTCGGTTTGCATAAACCAATAGGAATCGAGCGGTTTACCATCCAGTGAACGAATTTCATCCTGAATAAGCACTTTCCGGCGGTGGTCGAACATCAACAGCCCACGCTTGGCCGATTTTGCTACTGGAGCATAGTCGGGCGACATATCAACAATTGCAAAAGAGGTTTGCAAAGTGCTACCCTGACGGACGATCGGGCATTTTTCCCAACCTCTATTGTCGATACCTGAAGCCGGGTTAATCACGTTGCAGTTATGCCCTTCGGCCCTCAGTTTGTAATACAGACGTGGCTGAACGTTGTATTCTTTGATGGTGTAATCTTCCAAACCCAAATCGAATGCCCATTGCTCGCCTAGAGCCGACAGATAGAAGGTTCCGGTATTGGTGTGTCGATGGTAAAAATTGGCCTGACGGTAATCATCGGTTCCTTTGATTCCGGCAAAAAGAGCATCCTGATCGACCCAACCACTCCGCATGACGGCGAGTTGCGCTCCGGCAAATTGTTTATCGAGTGGCAGCTTCGTATAGCCGTATGGGTCGGTCGTGAATATCTGCGGATTGTACCAAAGCAGGTTGTTGATTTTTCCGCTGTAATCGGGATTTTCGCCTTTGGCTACAAACGCGTCATTCTCGAGTGCAAATTGATTGAAATCGGGTCGGTTGAATGCATTGGCCAACCAAAAAAGTTGTCCAAGATTGTAAAAACCTCCATTCGCATAACAATCACTAAACTTAACAGCAAGCCCTTTTTGTGGCAATGAAGTATGCATTACGAAATCACCATAACCCATTAATCCAGGTTCCGTACTCAAACCAAAACCATCTCCAAAGGCCGAATCGAGCGTTGCAAGCCCTGAAATCATGACCAAACTGCTCCAAGCCATATAATGCGGTCCTTCTGGAGTGACGCCATCGGGTTTGTACCAAGTCAGATTGATGGTGTTTATGGCCAAGTTAAACGCCTTCCTTGCCAATTCGGGTTCTTCATAAACAACGGCAACGGAAGCAACTAGAGCTCCAGCGTTCAACACATGATTCATGTTGTGGAAATTCGTCTTGTCCGGATCTTTTAGATAGGCTTCCAATCCACGTTTGAGCAAAGCCTGCAATTCGTCGCGTTGATTGGTAGTCAAATCAGTATACAACCAATCGTACACACATCCTAAGCGCATCAGCATGGGCCCATAATGATGGGGACCCGTTTTAAAAGATTTTTCCCAATCATATTTGATTGCCGTTGTAATGGCTTCTTCAATCTTTACCTTTTCACCGGTTAAAACATAGGCCAAAGCCAATGCATCCATGGTCTTTTCTAGGTTCAATTCCTTCAACCAACCTTGCATCACGACATTGGTCTTCAGGTTCTGCCTGATGGATTCAAAATCATTCACCAACACACGGGGACGCGTTTTTTTTATCATACCCATATCCACCGGTTTTATGCGGTTGGAGAAAGCATCTGCTTGAACCTGTATGGGATGTAATACCAATAATGCGAGTATCAGAAATGATTGGAGGAAGATTTTCATTTTCAAGAAAGTTTGATTATTGAGTGTTACCAAGATATCGAACAAGTTGTTGGGGTATGGAATCGTACAAGGATTTCTTATTGGAAGTCTTGTTCCATTTATCCAAGAAAATGGGCAGTGATGGGTCGTCTATAAAAACATTGTCATTAGAAATCACGTATTTATCAGAATCAATAGGCCCGTTTCGGGTCGTAAAATAGTTTTTATGACTTAAAGGAATCGAAAAATTACCGATGGAGTTCCCAATAAACGAATTGGTGTTCACAAAAACCCTTTCATCATTCATAAAGGACTTTAATTCAGGGTAATGTGCCACATAAACCGGAGGGAAAACGGCATTTTCTCCATACTGCTTAGCCCATTCCTTTACAAAAAAATCCAGTCGCTTCTTGCCCCAGGTCGAGAAATGGAAACTCAAATCGAAAGTTTCGTTGCAATCCAGAAACAGGTTGTTGGTCACTTTGGTGTACGTGCACGTGTTGCCATAAACGGCTGCAATGCGTGAACCTTTGTTTCCGATTTTGTAAAAAAGATTGTTGTCAATGGTCCATCCTACGGTCGCTTCATCGGCATAAACCGCGAAAACCCTGTCGCCTAGGGCACCAATATCGTGAAAATAGTTCCCACGAATGGTATCACCGCGCATCAATTGATTTTTGCCTAAGAAAGCATAGATCGCCCCAAAATCGGCGAATTCCAACAAGACATTGCTGATTTCATTTTGCTCAATTTTATGGTCGTTTCCCGAAATGGTAATGGCACCATGCGGGGCGTCATACATCTTATTTCCAATCACATTGTTCCCAACGCCGCTTAAAGCAATGGCTGGAGTATAAACCCTGTTGTAATATGCCCAATCGAAAATTTCACAGTCTTTTACCGTATTATTGGCTTTCTCAAGGGTTTCAAAATTGCCTCCATCGAGCGTGATGGCAGTGCCTCCTATGGAATGAATCAAACAGTTTTCAATTCGATTGTTTACTCCTTTCACAAAAAGGGCAGAAATGCCAAAATTGCGGAATTCGCAGTTTCTAAAAACGACATTCTTGCAATCCATGATGGAAGCAGCACGTAATCGTCCGAATTGTAACGATACATTCTCAAAAAGCACATTATTGACTTTCTTTAAGACGATAAAATCCTGAGGATTATTCGAGAGCTCAAGCTTTGAGGTTTTAATTGAAAAGTCAGTAGGCGGATAGAAATACAGTTTCCCAGAGGCTCTGTCCATAAAATACTCGCCAGGCACATCGATTTCTTCCAGCAAGTTACAAGCAAAGAAAAAGGAATGTTCGGCAGTTAAATCGTATTTCTCATCAAATCCGAGGGTGATTGTTTTGTTTTCGGTATCAATTTTGCTCACTTTGTTGAGCGACCACGACCAATCTCTAGAGAAAATTCCATCCAACCAAACATCTTTTGCCGACGTCCACCTTTCAATGCGTGGATCTGTATAGAAAAAGGATCCGCCCGTACCCGTCGAAGTCGATTTCACACTTTCGTCCAGAGGCAATTCGACCTTATTCAATCCTTTGTTTGCAATCTTTTTGATGGGTATAACGGTCGTTCTGTTCTTCAATAGATTGGGGTCGCCGGCGTTTGGATAACGTGCCAAGGTCATGCGACCTCCATTGTGGAAAAGTTGCGGTGGCGCTATACCCGCATTTCGCCCAAAACCAATGCAGTTGATTTCTCCCAAATTGCGGACTCCATTTTTTGTAAGATCAAGTTCCAAGACCTTCGATTGAGCATCTTTACAGATGATCAGATTTTTGATCTTTTTGTTTGATATTGGTTTTAATAGTTTATTATTCAGTAATTTACTACCATTAAAAACTACTTTTCCAGCACCCCGGACTACAATTGGAGCATTTAATCGTTCGGGATAATTACCAATAAATTTCAAGGATTCCTGCAAGTCGAAATACCCGTCACTAAAATCAAGGAATAGCGTATCAGAGACATTACCAACCGTTAAATGACGGTTTATTTCTTCATTAATGGATTTGGGCAGAAAGCTTTTTCCTGGTAAAATTGAAATATGTTTATTGATTGCCAATACGCTTTGCATGGTAAAAACCAGTACAAAAAGCAAAACAACAATTTTGAGAGTGGCAAAATTATTAATTCTAAGCATAATCAATTACAATTTTTCAATACAAACATCTATATCTCTGATAATCTGAAAAATAGACTCACTTATTATTGCAGATGTGTGGATACGCCAATCAAATACTCTAGGGTTCAGAGGCCCTTGGGTTATCCAATTTCATTCAAAAAAGCACCGTAATGGGGCACAATCTCCCTAAATGCGGTTTTTATCGAACGAACTATGAATGAATGGTTTGCTAACGCTATTACAAAACAATCGTTTTGCTTGTAAAGGTTTGCGATCCTGAAACAATACGAACCAGATATGCTCCAGATTTTCCAACCGTTGTTTCAAACGACGACTGAACGGATCGTTGTTGTTTCAAAAGCGTTCCTTTTACATCGTAAATCGAAATTGTTGCCATCGAGCAATCAATTAGGTCAACATGAATGGTTTTGTTTTGGACATAAATGCTGCTGTTTTGGATTCTGGTTGCAGGAATGGCTGTTAACACAGGCACTGGTTGCAACTGCCAAGCCAAGATGGGCATTCCACCATTGATGCTGGTGGCATCGGAAATCCAGATTGCAGGTGTCTGACCATTGTTTAAAACACCAGCATTTGCCTGGAGATCAGCCGTTGCCAATCCCGTTCCACCGTTTGTGGCAGATGCGGTGATCAAATTGTCATAAAAACAATTTGTAGGCGCATTAGCCCAGCCCGCAGGCGCTCCAGCCGTCACATAAAAACCCAAAATAGCCTGTGCACCAGCAGTATTAGCAACCAAACCGGTATTGTAACAATTGGAAATGGTGTAATACCATTTTGCAGCTGTATAACCCAAGATACCACCAGAAGTGTAGGGATTCCCTGTCGAAGTTTTTGGCACCGTCGTGTTTACACTTCCAGTATTGTAACAATTGCTGATAACTGTTTTTAAGGTGTTGGGGGCTGCAGTGGCATCACCACCATAACCGTCTATGCCACCACTGGCGCCTTGGACGGACAGAATGCTTGCCGTATTAAAACACTGATCAATGGTAATTTGTCCGCCACCATAACCGGTTATACCACCAACATACAACGTATTTCCCGTTACATTTCCCAAATTAGAACAAAACTGAACCAAGCAAGGAGCAACGATGGAACCAGAAGCCCCATTTCCAACAATTCCACCGGTATAATCACCAACACCTACAATCGTACCTTGATTGGAGCAATAGGCAATTGTTGAACCACTTCCCAATCTGCCTACAATTCCACCTGTAGTTGTTCCACCACTCACTGTATTTCCCTTAACGGAAGCCCCATTGGTACAATTCCAAAAAATAACATTATCAGCTCTACCGGCTATACCACCTACAAAATTTGCTGCGTTAATTGAACCAGTAACCGTTGTATTTTTGACCACCGCAGAACCGATAGAAGCGCCTGCGATGTAACCGAAAAGACCCACGAATGAGTTTGTCGTATTTACGGTTCCATTGTAAAACAAATTGGAGATCAGACGGTTATTGCCATCAAATACACCAGCGAACTTTAAATTTGTTGCATTGATTCCGATGGGTGTCCACTGAATGGTTCCTCCCAAATCAATATCGGCAGTAAGCTTGAAAAACTTACCTGTTGAAAAAGACGTTGTAGCATTGGTTTGCTGGGCCAAATAAGCGAGTTCCTCACCCGTACTAATCAGGTAAGGAGAAGCCTGTGAACCATCACCACCGGCAAAGGACGTTGCAATGGCACCCGTCCAAGGTGCAGCCATCGCTGTAACAGTAATCAGGACAAACACTAATGAAAATAAAAGTTTTTTCATGATTGTAATTTTTTAATGGTTTGACATTATTTGACTTTAATTATAAATTTCTGAATGGTTGCTTTGGACGCTCCCAGGTACGAATTCGTATATACAAAAACGGCACTGTAAACGCCCACCGTATTATAAATGTACGTATATGGGCGTGGAAGTCCTGTAATATCTTTTATGGCCAAACCCTGATCGGCCGTTCCCCTACTTAAATTGATGATGGGTGAAACCAACCATGCTTCATTCGGCTCATTTGTTTTTGTAAAGATCTGTGTCATACCACCTGATGTCACCCATTTATTGGCCGTAGCGCTTCCGCTGACTAAGCTTGAATACCAAGAAGTGCTGCCTAACCCTGTAACCAATGTCGTTACCGGAGCAATCAAATTGGTTACTAAACCAAATTCTTTGGTCGAATCGGTTACGGCAAATGATTTGACGTATGCTGTGGGCCCTTTTAAGGAATCGTTTTTGTATTTGAAGGCGATGTAAAAAGGTTTGTTGCTATACGCTGTCACATCCAAATTGCCCGAAGGCACCCCGGCTGTAGCCGATAATGTGGTATTGTCGGCAAAGCTTGACGTTATGTCTGTCCATGTCGCTCCTTTTATGGAACTTATTGCACTAGCTGCGAGCAGATGATTTGCCGTATAATCCGTCGAAAGCAACACCTTGAATTCATACGTTGTGGAAGTCACTAAAGCATCCTTGATCAGACCACTTACAAAACTGATTTTTGCATTCGTGACGGTCGCTTTTTGGACTCTGAAATAATTTTTCAAAGGCTCGCCCGACCAAAAACTGACATAATCGGCATCCCCAGTAGGTGTAAAAGTAAGGGTTTCACCTTTGGAACATGTCAAGGTATCGGAGACAAGGACTTGATCTGCCATGTAGCGCATGGTTGGAAGCTGAACTTCCTCGTTTTCACAAGCAAAAAAGCTTAGTGCTAAAAGGGAGAGGACTATGGGATTGTATCTTTTCATTTTCTTCGAATTTTAAAATTGAGTGATTCCTTACCATCCAGGATTTTGCAAACCTTTCATCGCATTGTTTTTGGAGGTCTCTCTTTCGGGATACGGTAATAATAAGAACTTCTCCCCTTGAATGCTTCTTCCCCAATTGCTGATGGTTGGATCGTCCATCGGCAAATTTGCGAAGGTTTCATTTAGAATTCCCCAGCGAATCAAGTCATGCCGACGATGTCCTTCTCCAAACAATTCCCGGGCACGTTCATCGCGTACCTCCAAAAGGAATTTTTGCGGATCATACGCACGGACATCGAAAATCTCGATGGGCGAAGCCTTTGCTCGCACTTTAACCTGATTGATGGCAGCCAGCGCTTCCGGCGAAACTTGATTTTTAGCCATCACATCGGCCTCAGCAAATATAAGTAATACCTCGGAGAACCGTATTAATGGAAAGTTGCAGGGCGATCCGTAGCTGGTCAATGTGGAAGCAGCTTCATTGTCTCTTCTCCATTTGCCCACGTAACGTCCAGGTTGAATAAGGGCTTCATTCAAATTATCCCGATAATAGACATTGGTGGCATCATTCAGTGGGTTTGTAGCATCCAACTTTGGTGCATACTTGGTTTGAACACCTCCATAAATACTTCCGCTTAAGGTGTAATCCTGAATGGTCCAGTCACGCCTTTCGTCTTTTGCCGTAGGATAATACGATGTAATGGCACCCGTAACCGTTGTGGTGTAAGGTCCTTTCTCATACAAGTGAAACAACTTTTTTGTAATGCGATTGGCACTTCCAGTCATGATGATATCAACACCGTTGTATTTTAGAGGAGCCCCAAGCGATGGGAAGGTCGCCACATTGGTATAAATATCATTGTACGCAAACTCCACTTCCATCAGGTTTTCATTGTAAACATTATCGTACTTATCGGTTAGAAGATTGATGAATACCTGCTTAAAGATTGGGTTTAAAGTATGAACCCCAGATGCAATGACGTCTGCTGCAAATTTGGCAGCCAAGGTATAGGAATTCAAAGAATCAATAATAAATGGAATACCTGCTTGACGTAAATAGGTGCGGGCTTGCAAAGCCATGGCGGTGGTTTTGGACGGTCGGCATGATTGTTCCAATACGGGATATTGCAATCTGTTGGGTAAATACTTGATGGCAGAATCCAAATCGGCATGAATGGCATTAAAAACAACCTCAGCCGAACTTACAGGAACGTGAATATCTTCGGGAGATAATGTTTCGGTGAGTTTCAAAGGAACTGCTCCCCAGTTTTGTACCAAATTATAATAGAACAAGGCACGCAGAAACTTGGCTTGTGCAATAACCGATTGACGGTTGGCAAGAGTCATGTTCGGAACGCTATTAATATTATCTAGCACTACATTCGCCCTATCAACACCTTCATACAAATACCGCCAAATGTCGTTTACCTGCTTGTCGGCAGAAGTATGCGCCCAAGACGGAATTCCACTTGGCGTCGTTGCTGCTCCCCAACAGAGGTCATTGCTGAAAGCATCCAATTCATTGATCAAATAACGACCAAAAAGGTTGCTGTTATTGAGCGAATTATAGACACCAGCCAAGGCTGAATTGGCACCCTTCTCGGTAGAAAACAATTGCTGCGATGAGATGAAGTCAGAGGGCTGCACATTGAAAAAATCATTGCATGACAGCATTCCACTGCCAAAAACCAAGACGATGAGAATCGTAAGAAATGTATGTTTCATATTCGATGACTTGTTAATTGATTATAAAGTGATGCTGCCACCAACGGTGAAAGTGAAGGCACGTGGATAACTGGAAAAGTCAAAACCTTTGGTCATAGCACTATTGGAGGATGAAACTTCAGGGTCAAATCCAGAATAGTTGGTCCACGTGTAGATATTCTCCATGCTGCAATAGAGGCGTATCGATTGTATGGACAGTTTTTTTACAATCGGTGTTGGAATGGTATAACCCAACTGAACGGATTTTAGTTTCAGAAAGGAGCCATCTTCTACCATGGAAGAATAATAGGCTAGTTTATTGGTTCTCTGAGAGCCTATTACTGGGACTTTCCCCGTCGGATTTTCTCCAGAGTATGCATCACGCAACAAGGCTGTCGAATTGTACCCATACGGAGACGCCACGGTATATAAATAGCTATTCACATTCAAAATATCATTTCCATACGACCACTGGAGGAAAACATTCAGGTCAAAATTATAGGCTTCCACCTTATTGTTCAGTCCACCAAAATGCTTTGGGTTGGCATCCCCAATGACTGTGCGGTCAAATTGGTCGATTTTTCCATCACCATTGATGTCTTTAAATTTCATATAACCTGGCGTCACGGCAATGCCTCGCGCTGTTGGATAATTGTTGGCGATGTCTTCGTTGGTCAGTAAGCCATCGGAAATCCACCCATACATTTGCGAAAGAGGCTTGCCAACCATAACGATATAGGCTGGGAAATTGTTCCATTGATTGTAATCACCGATATACCCCCAAGAGACATTCCGGGTCATAGTCGGTTGAGCATTTGCCAACTCCAACACTTTGTTCTGAACAAAGGATATATTGAAGTCGGTGGACCATCGAAGTTTCTTTGTACGAATGTTTTCCGTCGATAAAGTGACTTCATACCCTTGATTCTGCACTTTACCAATATTCATGTATGCATTGTCGAAACCACTGGAATTGGGCATATCAGCATTCAGCAACAAGTCAAACGTGTTTTTGTAAAAATAATCTGCCTCGAAACGAATGCGTTGTTTAAACAAGCCGATTTCTAAACCGATATCGCTTTGTTCGGTCGTCTCCCATTTCAGATTCGTATTGTCCATGGCCGTTCGGACAATAGCCGGACTGGTAGTATTGCCAAAATAATACGTATAAGGTTTTGAAGCCACACTGCCACTGTATTTTCCCAATGCCGCAAAATCATCGACATTGTTGTTACCCGTGCGCCCCCAGCTTGCCCTCATTTTAATATTGGAAACAACGCGTTGAAATGGTTTCATGAAACCCTCTTCACTCAAAACCCAGGCTCCAGATGCGGATGGAAAATAGGCCCATCGGTTGTTTGCCCCAAATTTGGAGGAACCATCAGCGCGAAAAGATGCGGAGAATAGGTATCGATTGTCAAAACCATACGTTACTCTGCTTAAGCCAGAAGCCAATGTCCATGCACTTGAACTATACGATGACACTTTTGGAGTACCTTCGGCCAACGCACTTAATCCCAAATCATCTCTGTTTAGATTTTGTGCACCAAAGCTGTATAGGCTGTTTTTACGACCCGAGGCGGTAAAACCCAATAAGGCGGTGAATTTGTGTTTCTTATTAAAGGTATTCTTATAGTTTACAAGGTAATCATTCATCCAGTTGAAGGTACTCTGTTGCGAAATAGTTCCATCGGCATACCCTTTTGTTCTGCCTGTTTTGGTTTTGAAGTTATTAAAGTTCTCCCGTGCCAGCACATTGCTTGACACTGCTCCGGTAACCCGAAAGGTAAGGCCCTTAAGGGGTTCGTATTCCAGATACGAATTCCCAGTAATGGAAGTGGTTTTTCTGGACGAAAATTCATTTAGAGCAGTTAAAATGGGGTTGTTCCGTTGATCATTAGTACCCGTCGTATTATCGACATTTACAGGATCCTGACCTTCGAAAACAAAGGGTGTATATGACCATGCCGAATGCAATAAGTTGTTTGAATAGCTGTTGGGGTCGGGCCCAAGGATGGTATTGAGCGAGAAATTTCCGGTCACCCCCATTCGTATCCGATTGCTAAAGTTCTGATCAACGCCCATTTTCGCCGTATATCGATCGCTACTGGATCCAATAATTACCCCATCTTGGTTAAAATAGGAACCCGATAGCATATATTTAGTTTCTTTGGTTCCGCCCGAAAGGGAAAGCGAATGGCTTTGAATAGGTGCTTCCCGGAACAACAAATCGACATAGTCCACCATGGGTAAAGTTTTATAATCTTCCAAGGTCATGGATCTATTCGTTAAATAATCGCGCGTGGCATTACCACTGAGCATCATTTGCAAGTTTACATATTCGTAGGGCGATAGCACTTCTACTTTTGCATTTGTTTTCTGGCTGCCATAGTAGGTTTTATAAGAAATTATTGCTTTTCCGACCTTCCCTTTTTTAGTGGTAATCAGCAGGACACCATTCGCTCCACGTGCTCCATAAATGGAAGTCGCTGAAGCGTCTTTGAGCACTTCAGCCGATTCTATATCATTGGGGTTCAGCGTGTTGATGTAATCATCGCTCATCACAAAGCCATCAATGACGTACAATGGGGAAGAATTCGAAGTGATGGAGTTTCCACCACGAATCACAATATCGACTGCTTCGCCCGGTTTTCCACCCAACGAAGTCACTTGCACCCCTGCCATACGTCCTGCCATCGCTTCGTTAATGGAACCAACGGAGATATTCTGTACGCTCGCCATGTCCATTTTTGAAACGGCACTGGTCAAGTCTCTTTTGGTTGAAGTGCCATATCCAATCACCACGACTTCATCCAACGATTTCGTATCCTCACGAAGCGTAATATGCAATTTCGTTTTACCATTTATACTTACTTCTTCTTTTTCAAAGCCCAAATATCCCACTATTAAGACGCCATTGGTTGGAGCCGAAAGGGAAAATGAGCCATCGATTGAAGTCATGGTACCCGCCTTAGTGCCTTTAAGTGTAATGTTGGCACCAATGATCGGACTTCCATTCGATTCAGTAACCACCCCTTTTACTGCGATTTTAGTTTGTGCAATAAGTGGAGGAAGGAAGGTAGCGAAAAGAAAAAAAGAAAGAAAAAGGATTCTTATGGAAGAATAATACTTTTTGTGATTCATAATGTCTGCTGTGTTTTCAAATTAGATTTATGAACTGATTTTTTAGCAATGAATAGATGCCTAACAAAGGTGGTGTATAGTAAGAAATAGTTGAAGATAGTATTGTGCATTAAATTCATACTATTGTGCAAATTCCCCTGTTGGGCTCTATATTTTCAACGTTTTAAAAGTGAGTGTCGATTCTTTGTTCCGAAGTTGTAGGATATACATTCCCGATGCAATTTGTCCAACAGCTAAGGTGTTTTTGCCGTTTTCTGCCTCCATCGTGCCAATCAAAATTCCGTTCAAATCGAAAAGGTTGATCAAAACAGGTGAATCGCTCCCGGCGATTTCGATTTGCAAGGTGTTCGACATAATATCAGTGCCAACCACTTTAGCAGAAAAAGTCGCGGCCTTTGGAGTGTTCACCGAAGAGATGTTTGCTGGAAAAAGTAAATTCCAATCCGTATTGGATACATAATCACGAGCGCCATAAAAGGGTCCATTCCTGTTGTTTTGAATGGAATTCAAGGCGATGTAATTGTTTTGAGAGGTGGTGGCATTGTAAATACCGCCCACGCCCACATCGGTATTGTTGTTGCAGGTATTGTTGAATATCACGTTGTCACTGGTCGAACGATCGGTTGACAATGCATTCAAATGCACACCCCTACTATTGAAATTGCATACATTATTGGCAATCAGATTTTGGGAGGAATGCAGATTTGCAACAGCCATGTTGTAAAAAGCGATCCCGGGAGAAACATTGTAATTCGCCGTATTGCCCATGACTATATGATTCTTGGCACCTTCTTCAATAAAAACGCCATTCCGTTTGTTGGTATTCAGCGTATTGTTTATGGCCACCGAATTGCTTGTAAAAGCATCGAAGTCCAATCCGTCCATGCCTGAGTTGGTCGAAGTATTGGAAAGGACAAGGAGTCTTTTCGAAGCCAGTTGCCAGATGTTCCGTTTGGTACAGTTATCGACAAAGCAACCTCGAAGATACGTCGGGCTATAACTATCTCGCTTGGTAATACCTTCTCCGGCCGAATTCAATACCTGAATACTATCCAAAACAACATTCGGACTTCCGGTAATGTAGATCAGTGCATTCGATCCATTCAACTTTTCACCATCAATGGTGCCTCCGGAAAAGGAAGAAATGATGTTGTTGTCTTTGAAGTACAGCACCGATTGGGCATTTCCGGAGCCGTTGCTGATGGAGCCGGTCAATAGGATGCATTCGTCCTCTTTGACCAATAAGGAGTCGGAAGTACCGGTGGTTATGAAATCTCCATTCAAATGAGCCACCACCACGGCGGTCGGATTGGCGGCATGTGCATTATTCAAAGCGGTTCGGATGGAACTGATGCTGCCGCTTGTCAGCGTAATGTCAACGCGTGTTTTGCCTGCCTTGATTAGGCTGGTATGCTGATTCCCAATTAAAGGAGGATTGAAATAGACGCAACCCTTTCCTGTAACATCGGTGGGACTGATACCTTTGTTGCAGAAAACATGCGTGGTATTCGCACCCGATCCACTGAAGGAATTGATATTGGTTTGAAACGTGTTGTAGTAAATTCGGGCCAACCCGCAGGTCAAATTGAAAGCAGTGACGTTGTTTTTTAAGGTATTGTGGGAGACCAACGCTTCACTGGCTGGATTATAAACCGAAATGCCGGTGGTGCAATTATCAACTGTATTGTAGGTTACTGCGTCATATAGGCCAGCAACAAAAAGGCCGGTGGTACAACCAACAATGCTGTTGTTTGCAACACCTGCATAATCGGAGCTGATATAAATACCAATATTGCAGGACTGAACAGTATTATCCGTACAGATAAAATTGAAGGAAGCTGTGGAATAAAGCCCAAAGGCGGTGCAGTTTTTAATGGTACATCTGGTGATGGATCCCGCGTCTGCATAAACAGCGGCTCCTGTTCCCGTGTAGGAGATACCGCCACTTTTACAATTCTGAATGCTCAAATTGTCGATGTGCGTTTTGCCGGAATTGGCAATGGAAATGCCAGTCAGGCTTAAATTATTTCCATCCAACGTACCTGTACCATACGATGCAATAGTTATATAATGCCCATTGATGACCGAAATCAAAGAAGCGGCTGTGGCGTTTGATGCTGCAATGATTGTTGCACCATTCAAAATCAAGATCATTTTGTCGGAGATCCGAATGGGCGTGGTTGTTACGGTGAAGGTTCCAGAAAGAGTGATTCGAATGATGTTGTTCGGAAAAGCAAGCCTTTTGGCATCAATGGCCGTCTGTAGGTCTGCCACCGTGGAACTTCCACCAAACGAGATATCCGAAATGACCTCCGAAGGCTTTTGAATGAAAGTCATCTTGGGTGCTACAAAAAAACTCTGAGCGGATATTTGAAAGGATAGGATTAAGAAAAAAACGTAAATACTGAATTTCATATTGATGGGTGATTTTTCGTAGTACCGCAAAGATGGGTGATTTTATTAATAACTACGATGAAACATCGTACATTAAATTAGGACAATCGTGCAGATAGCTGCATTTCGAACATTTAATTGATTTTTACTTTCTTAGTCCATTGATGATCTGCACACTGTAGGATTACAAAATAGACCCCAGCTTTGAATGGTTGTTGAATGAGGGTGTTTGTTCCAACTGCCGGAGTGGTGAGCAGTTTCTGACCAATGGAATTATACACCGACACCAACAAACCATTCTGAAGGGTTTCATCAATACTTATTGTAAGTTGCTTACTGGTATTGCTGTACACCATGAGGTATTCCTTTGAAGCCTTTTCAAGATTTGTAGCAACTCCTGGCGAACGGAAGAGGATGCTGAACCGATCGGCGCTTGTTTCTGCCGGACCGAATGCATACACGGCGACACCATCCGTCAAATCGGTTTCAGCCAACGTGACATTGTCCCTTAGTATCAATTTAATAACGGAAGGAATGTTAGTCACTTCATTGGCTTTAATGGTGAAGGAAGTGGCATTTCCAGGCACAAACCCCAAGCCGATAGGTTGGTCCATAGGGATGCTGTTCAGACTATTAATAACCATTTTCTCACCTTCAACTGTCGTTAAAATTTCAGGGATGGCACTATTGTCGTTACTCATTTTGGGTGAGTCGTAATCATCCAATCCATTCGTAGCATTCTCACTGAAATGAAGGACCGCTTCATCCGTATTGATACCGTTGCTTACCTGCAAGCGTAGTAAAGGGTCTCCAATGCTTCTGGTCGAAGGCGCTTTCAATACGTTTGTAGTGGATTCATGCAAACGCATCGAATTTTTCAGGGTAAGCGTTCCGCCACCAGCCACTGCCCGTACCCAGAAGGCTTGCATCGGAGGGATGTTTCTGCTGGCAGTGGCAGGAGATCCAATGCCGCTGCTGCCATTGACGGTGCAGAAGGAATACGTCCCGGATTTCGTCCTATACCATAGCGTCGAAGAACGCATGACAAGCCTGTTCGGGTAGGTCGAACCTGCATTGGCTGTATAATCGTACACCTGTTTCCAATCCAGGAACGAAGGATAAGGATTTCCGATCAGGTTGAATCCCGCTTTGTTGGCTATGCCGGTTCTGCTCGTCAGCGCAACATTCTGGTCGCCCGTATTCAAGGTACCGGTAAAGGAAATATCGTTGGCAGCAGCCGCAGGGTTTACCATATAACCTGTTTTTGCCTGCATCGTAGGCGTATGCGCAGACCAAGTAAAGGTCGGTTCGTCGAATCCTTTTATGGAGCTCATGCCCGAAGGTGCGGCAGAGGCAACAGGTGGTGTCATATACCAAGTTCTCAGGCCTCCAGCATGCTGCAAGGATTGATTGACGGTTGCCATTCCAGTCACCGTCAAGCCTCCATTTACATTCGTATCCGTAAACGTTCCCGTACCGCTTGCATCACTATTGATGGTGAATCTTGCAGCTGTCAAGGAGCTTGAATTGGTCACTTTGCCACCCCGTTCAATTCGTAAGGTATTGATCATCGTTGAGCCATTAATGGTTAGTGTTCCACCATTCAAAACGGTAACGACATTGTAGGCGGTCAAGGCTAAACTCGACGAGGTTTTCGCAGTAGAAACCTCTATCGGGGTGATTCCATTCAAATTCCAATCCGTATTCGAAACATAATCCCTTGTAGCATAAAAAGGACCATTCGTATTGTTTTGAATGGAATTCAAGGCGATGTAATTGTTTTGAACATTCGTGGCATTGTAAATCCCACCCACGCCCACATCGGTGTTGTTGTTGCAGGTATTGTTGAATATCACGTTGTCACTGGTCGATCGGTCCGTGGACAATGCATTCAATTGCACCCCCCTATTATTGAAATTGCATACATTATTGGCAATCAGATTTTGGGAAGAATGCAGATTGGCAACAGCCATATTGTAAAAAGCGATTCCCGGAGAAACGTTGTAATTTGCTGTATTGCTCATTACAATATGGTTCTTGGCACCTTCTTCAATAAAGACCCCATTCCGTTTGTTGGAGTTCAACGTATTGTTTATAGCCACTGAATTGCTTGTATAGGCATCGAAATCCAATCCATCATAAACCGAATTGGTCGATGTATTGGAAAATGCGATGAGCCTTTTGGATGCCAATTGCCAAATGTTCCTTGAGGTACTATTGTCAACAAAGCAGCCACGAAGATACGTCGGGCTATAACTGTCTCTCTTGGTAATGCCTTGCCCGGCTGAATTCAATACATTTACATTGTCCAACACCACATTCGCACTTCCCGTTATGTAAACGAGGGCAGTGGAGCCATTCAGATTTTCACCATCGATGGTGCCACCGGAAAAGGAAGAAATGATGTTGCTGTCTTTAAAGTACAGCACCGATGGAGCATTGCCGGAACCGTTGCTGATGGAGCCGGTCAGCAAAATGCATTCGTTTTCTTTGACCAATAAAGAGTCGGTCGTACCGGTGGTAACGAAATCACCATTCAAATGTGCCACCACCACGGCTGTCGGATTGGCAACGTGCGCATTATCCAAAGCCTTTCGGATGGAACTGATACTCCCACTTGTCAAGGTAATGTCAACCCTTGTTTTTCCACTTTTAATCAAATCCGTATGTTGATTGCCAATTAAAGGAGGATTGAAATAGACGCAACCCTTACTGGACACATCCGTCAAACCAACGCCACTATTGCAGAAAACATGCGTGGTATTCGCACCCGATCCACTAAAGGCATTCGTATTGTTCTGAAACGTGTTGTAGTAAATTCGAGCCACACCGCAGGCTAAATTCAATCCGGTCGCATTGTTTTTCAGCGTATTGTGCGATATTAACGCCTCACTGGTCGCATGATTCACCGAAATACCCGTGGTGCAGTTGTCAACCGTATTGTAGGCAACCGCGTCGTACTGGCCAGCCACATAAAGCCCAGTGGTACAACCTATCAGACTGTTGTTTGCAATACCTGCATAATCGGAATTGACCGAAATCCCAATGCCGCACGATTGAACCGCATTATCGGTGCATATAAAGTTAAAAGAGTTGATGGTATAAATGCCAAAAGCGGAACAATTCGTAATGGAACATCGCGTGACCGATCCTGCATCGGCATAGACCACCGCACCTGCTCCCGTATAGGAAACACCTCCACTGTTGCAATTTTGAATGTTCAATTTATCAATATGCGTTTTGCCAGAATTGGTAATGGTGATGCCTGTCAAGTTCAAGTTATTCCCGTTCAACGTGCTTGTGCCAAGTGCTGTTATGGAAATATAATGCCCATTCACCACCGAAATCAAGGAGGTGGCAGTGGCGTTTGAGGCGGCGATGATGGTTGCATCATTCAGTAGCAAGATCATTCTGTCGGAGATTTGAAGGGGCACCGTTGTCACCGTAAAGATGCCCGAAAGCGTGATTCGAATGATGTTGTTTGGAAAGGAAACCCTTTTTGCATCAATGGCAGTCTGCATGGCTGCCACCGAGGTACTTCCATTGAACGTCATGTCCGAAAGGACCTCCGTTGGTTTTTGAATAAAGGTCATCCTAGGCTCTACAAAAAAGTTCTGAGCGGATAGATGAATTGGAAGGAGGAAGAGTAAAACGTACTTTAAAACTTTCATATAGGATGGTGATGCACCTTTTTACAAAATGAAGCGTACAGGCTTAACGCTGTGTCAAGTAAATACTAGGATAACCTCTAGTTGGATTGTTAAAATTACTAAAAATCCCTGGCGAACCAGGGATTTTAGAAATCAATTAAAAATTAAAGGGGTCACTACTCAGTAAATCCTGCGCCGCCAACATCAATTCTCCCGGTTCAATAGGCGGTGTGGATTCCAATGCCAATGAAATGGCATTATCCAGTTTCACGCGCTCCAGTTGCGGCTTTGCGTAGCGTCCTTTTTCGATTTGTGTGTTCATATCTGTATTTTTATTTATGGTAGTTTCTTTCCCTTAATTGATCACGACTTTCTGGGTCAACTTGCTGCCTACGCCTGTAACGGTCACAAAATAGACACCCGCGCTGAAGGATTGCTGAATCAGCGTGCTGGCTCCGGTTGTTGGAGCAGTCAGCAGTTTCTGGCCAACGGCGTTATAGATGGAAACCATCGAACCTTGGGTAAGCGCTTCGTTGCACAGGATGGTCAATTGCTTGGCTGCATTGCTATAGACAATGACACGTTCCTTTTGCGCGCTTTCCAAACCGGTGACGGCACCAGGCGAACGGAAGATGATGCTAAAGCGATCGGCGTTTGTAACGGCCGGAGTGAATCCATAAACGGATACGCCATCCGTCAAATCGGTTTCTTTCAGAGTGACGTTGTCCTTCAGTATCAGTTTCACATCGGAAGGAAGCCCCGTCACTTCATTGGCCTTGATGGAGAAGGAAGTGGCATTTCCAGCCACAAAGCCCAAACCGAGGGGCTGATCCATGGGAATACTGTTCATGCCGTTGATGACCACCTTCTCGCTGCCTACCGTCGTATAGATTTCGGGCACGGCTGCATTTTCGTTGCTCATTTTGGGGGAATCGTAGGCGTCAAGTTCGTTCGCGGCATTGTTGCTGATATGAAGCACCGCCTCGTCGGTATTGGTGCCGTTACTTACCTGCAAGCGCACCAACGGGTTAGCAGACTTTCTGAGTGACGAAGCTTTCAATAAATTGGTTGTGGACTCATGTAAGCGCATGGTATTCTTCAAGGCGAGCGTTCCGCCACCAGCGACGGCTCTAACCCAGAAGGCTTGCATCGGAGGAATGTTTTTGCTTGCTTCGACGGGAGTACCCACGCCACTGGTTCCATTGACCGTGTAGAAGGTGTATGAACCCGCTTTGGTCCTGTACCACATCGTAGTGGAGCGCATGGCAAGCTGGTTCGGATAGGTGACACCTGCATCGGCCGTATAATCGCACACCTGTTTCCAATCCAGGAACGAAGGATACGGATTGCCAATCAGGTTGAACCCCGCCTTGTTGGCAATGCCGGTTCGGCTGGTGAGTGTAATGTCTAGATCGTTGTTGTTCAATGCTCCGGTAAAGGCAAGATTGTTTTCAGCAGCTGTTGGGTTCACAATGTAACCCGTTTTGGCCACCATGGTTGGAGTATGCGCAGACCAAGTATACGTCGCTTCGTCATACGATTTTATAGCGTCCATACCCGAAGGAGCAGCAGAAGCTACAGGTGGTGTCAAATACCAGCTTCGCAGGGCACCGGAGTGCTGCAAAGATTGATTCACAGTAGTGGTTCCAGTTACCGTCAAGCCACCAACTGGATTCGAATCCGTAAACGTACCGGTACCGCTTGCATCGCTGTTGATGGTGAAGGTGGCTACATTCAGAGAACTTTCATTGGTCACCTTTCCACCTCGTTGAATTGTAATCGCATCAATGGTAGTTGGGGCATCAATGGTAAGCGTTCCTCCATTCGAAACGGTGACAACACTTGAAGCATCCAAGTTCGTTAAAGCTGATGAAGCGACTGCACTGGAAATGCTTAATTGATTCGAAATGAAACTAACCTGAGTGCCATAGCTGGTTCGGCTTGTATTGGTTGCATACGCTCTAGCATAATAGGTGGTATTGGCAGTAAGACTTGTAATGGTCGTTGTAAAGGATCCCAAACCAGTTGTACCACTTGATACCATGTTATCGGCAATTGTCGGATTAGAAACTGTTCCCCAACAAACACCCCGGTCTGAAATCGGAGAAACACCACCATCAGCCGTTACATTTCCATCAATAGATACAGAGGTGGATGATAACTTGGTTGGAGTGGAGGTGGCTGTCAATACAGGAGCTCCAGGTATAAAACTTGGCGAGGACGCCGACTCAGGTGAATCAAAAGTGGAGGAATTCCCAATGGCAGTTACTTTGTAGGTATAATAGGTATTGGTTACAAGATCTGTTAGTGCCATACTTGAAGTGGCTTGACCATTTGCTGAAAAAGTAAATCTTAAAACTGAACCGGAATCATACACTTTTATTGAATATCCAACGGCATTGGCAACTGTTGTCCAGTTGGCCGTACAACCTGTTGCAATAATGGAAGTTGCTGCGTTGGCCGTAGGCGTTGTTAAAACAGAGTATGTTGATTGCCATGCTAAAATGGGGTAACCGGTATTTAAATTGGACCCATCGGTACTCCATAAGGATGAGCCATTATTCATTGTGGTTACAAAACCTGCATCTTGTAATTCAGAGCCTGTTTTTACAACGCCACCATTGGCATTTGTTGTGGCCGAACCTGTCAGATAATAACAATTTGAAACAACACCAGCGCCCGTCAGAGTAATTGGCGTAACTATCTGACCGGCAATCGCTTCAGATGTTGTTGCATTTGATACAGTCCCGGTATTGTAGCAATTGGTGATGTTATAAAACCATTTTCCAGTGTTGGTAAATCCCAAAATACCACCAGATTGAGCTCCTGCACCCGATACTGTTCCTGTATTGTAACAATTTGTAATGATTACCCATTTCGTAACATCTCCACCATACCCGTCTATACCACCAGAAGCACCTTGCAATGCTGATATCTTTCCGGAATTAAAACACTGATCAATTGTTATTCCACCGCCACCGTAGCCAGCCATTCCACCGACATATTTAGTACTTCCGGAAACACTTCCAGAATTATAACAATATTGCATGATCGTTGGTGAAGCTGTTGTTCCGAAAGCTGCGTTTCCTGCCATTCCACCCGCATAGTCATTAACACCAATAATTGTTCCTGAATTGGAACAATTTATGAGGCTCGAACCACCACCTAATCGACCGACAATTCCACCTACTGTTGTACCGGAGGCATTCGTACTTGCTTTAACATAAGCCGCATTTTTGCAGTTTGTAAAAGCTGTATTGTCTGCTCTACCCACAATTCCACCTACAAAGTTTGCAGCGGTAATTGACCCCGATATTGTAATGTTTTTAACAATCGCGGAACCTGGAGTTGCTCCAGCAATATAACCGAATAAACCTACGTAAGAGTTCGTTGTAGTTACTATTGCATTATAATAGATATTGGATACTACCTTATTGTTTCCATCAAAAACACCCGCAAATTTATAATTGGTCGTGTTTTTACCAATGGGAGTCCATACCACATTTCCAAGGTCAATATCAGCAGTTAGCTGGAAATATTTACCAGTTGAATAGGATGCTGTATCATTTGTCAATTGCGCCAAATAGGCAAGCTCATCTCCAGTTCCAATCAAAAACGGAGTAGCTTGACTTCCATCTCCTCCAGAGAAACTGGAAGCAATTGTACCTGTCCATGGTGCAGCCATTGCCGAGCATGCAAGCTGCACACAAAATAGTAAAGTAAGTAGTTTTTTCATTTTCGATGAGGAATTAGTATTGAAATAAGTGTTTGATTTCCATAGTACTGCAAATATTGAACTATAATCCTGATTTGACTTGAAAGATTCGTGCATATAATTTGTATTTTCGTGCATATCTTTTTTTGCACCTTTTTAGTACGAACGAGTAATTGTAAATTTGCAACGTTCAGTCCTGTCCAAATGAAATCAATGCCCATGAAACGCCAGATCCTACTTTTACTCTTTTCCATCAACACGATCTTCCTGTTCCCGAATATCGGCGAATTGTCCATCGAGCATCTGGGATTTGAGAAGGGTTTATCGCAGATTACGGTTTTTGCGCTGTATCAGGACGAAAATGGTGGAATATGGATTGGCACGAACGACGGGTTAATGCATTATCGGGGAAATACGGTTGAAAACATAAGCAATGCTCAGCCTGAGTTGGATTTGGCTTCGGGTATTGTCTCTACCATTTGCGGAGATAAAGACGGACATGTTTATGCCCTGATCAACAACAAGATTGTGGAATACGACCTGATTCAGGAGAATCTTCACTTTTTGGATATCCCTGCAGATTTGATAAACAACCGATTTACGGCTATATACAAAGGAGTGAATGGCTTGTGGATTGGAACATCCAATGCCATTTACCAGTATAAAAATGGTAAAACGGTAAAATATGCCACCCTTTCGGCAACCAATACCACCATTACGGCGATTTGCGAAATAACAGATGGTAAATTGATTGTCGGGACCATCGATATGGGGGTTTACATCGTTGATAATGCTCAAAAAGAGTTTAATGTGTTGACCAATTGTGGAAATGTAAACACCATCGTGGTGGACAGCCGAAAAAATAGCTGGATATGCACCAATGAAAATGGCTTGTATAAAATTGACAACCAATTGAATATAAAATTGTTTGCAGAGAATGGAGCACCCTCCCAGAAACTTTCCAGCAACGTGGTTCGAAGCGTATGCGAAGACAACAATGACAATTTGTGGATTGGCACGTTCGCCGGCTTGGATAAAATGAACCTTTCCACCAACGAAATAGAACATTATGGGCTCTCGTTGGACAAACGCCACAGTTTGAGCAGCAATTCCATTCGTTGCATTACGAAAGATAAACAAGGAACCATCTGGATTGGGACGTATTACGGTGGCATAAATTTCTTTAACCCTGAGCCGGAAATCTTTAAGTTTTTCGATTTTCAAAAAACACTTTCCGATTTTACATATCCCATTATTGGGAACATGGTGGAAGACATTCGGGGCGATTGTTGGATCTGTTCGGACGGTAAAGGATTGATTTATTTCAATAAGGCAAAGGGTACGTATCAGTATTATTCCACGGAGAACTCCAGTATTTCGGGCAACAACATCAAGAGTATCTATTACGACAAAATCAAGGATGTCTTGTGGATTGGAACTTACAGGCATGGCTTGAATCGGTTGGACCTTCGTTCGAAACAGTTTACACATTATAAAATAGGCGCACTTAATTCAACGATCCCAAATGAGTGGCAAGAAACGGTGCAAACGATGGTGCCCTATAAAGATCAACTTTTTTTGGGCACCCTTTATGGCGTGTTTTCTTTCAATACAAGAAGCGGGATTGCCACGCATCTGGTTCTGACGAAAAGTATTCGAGACATGTTGCTGGATGGAACCAACTTATGGATTGCAGGGCAAGAAGGATTGACCAAATTTGATCTGAGAACAAACACCGTTTCAAAGGAATACAAACAGTCCAATCTGCAGGCCAACAACCTGCCTAAAAACAGAATTACGAAACTGTTTATCGACCGAAAAAAACGATTTTGGATTTCCACCGATGGTGGCGGTTTGGTTTTGTTAAACCGGAAGAACGATACCTTTACGCTTTACGATAGCAGAACGTGTGGTATTGAAAGCAACAATGTGAGCTGCATCAATGAATCGAAATACGGTTATATTTTGGTGGGAACAAGCAAGGGCTTTTCGCACATCGATGTGGAGCGCAACAAGAGTGTCAATTACAGTACGAAAAATGGTTTTCCGCTTTTATCGATGAGCTATGGCAGCATTTTCATCAGTGATGATGGTGAATTGCTGATGGGTGGTATCGATGGATTGACACGATTCAAGGAGGAGGCGCTTTCGAATTCAGGCAAGGAGTTTTCGATGAAATTCACGGCACTATCGGTAAACAATCGAACGGTCGTGCCCGGTGATGAAACCAAGATTCTAAAAATGGCCCTCCCCTACACCAAAAAAATTGTGCTTCAAGCCAACCAAAAAATTATTGACTTTGAATTTGCCACCGACAATTACATTAAGACCAACCAGCCCAATTTCCAATATAAACTGGAGGGATTTGACAAGCAATGGTTGGACTTCGACCCCAAGAACACCATTAGTTATATGAACTTGCCCGATGGTTCCTATACGTTGAAAGTAAGGAGTTTATTTCAAAAGAACGAAGAGAATGCCGATGAAATATCGTTGTTCATCACCGTTTTACCACCCATTTATGCCCGTTGGTATGCGTACCTCTTGTACTTTATTTTGATTTCCGGGATTTCAATTTGGATTTTCCGGTTTTATCAGTCTCGCCTTTTGCTGCGAACCTCGTTAGAATATGAACGTCGTGAAAAAGAGCAAAACGAGTTTGCCAACCAATCGAAACTTCGGTTCTTTACCAATATCTCCCACGAATTCAGAACGCCGCTAACCTTGATTTTAGGGCAAATCGAAATGTTGATGCAGTCGTCCAAGATTGCGCCCAACTTTTACAACAGCATTGTGAATGTTCACAACAATGCACTCAAAATGAACCAGCTTATCGGCGAGTTGCTCGATTTCAGAAAGCAGGAACAGGGGTTCAAGAAATTGAAAGTCAGCCAACACGATTTGGTGGATTACCTGCGTGAGGTCTGTGTGTCGTTTCAGGAATTCGCCAAATTTCATGGTATTGAGCTTACGTTCAGCACCAACAAAGGAACGATCCCCATCCTGTTCGACTATGTCGAGCTGCAGAAAGTGTTTTACAACCTGATTTCCAACGCTTTTAAATTTACGCCCAAGGGTGGAAAAATCGATGTAGCAATTGATGCCAATGATACGAATGTAAAAATTACGGTATCCGACAGTGGCATTGGCATTTCAAAAGAAAACCTTGATAAAATATTTGAGCGCTTCTACCAAGCCGAAAATGAAGGGGACAGCAGTTTGCAAAGCAAAGGAACCGGTATCGGATTGGCCTTAGCAAAAGGCATTGTGGAGCTCCATAAAGGAACCATCAGTGTATCAAGTACGCCTTCGATCGGTAGTGTTTTTACGGTAGATCTACACTATGGAGACGCGCATTTCATTAATAATGAAAAAGTTGAAATAGCGGAGAGTTCGGATGAGCATGCAACGGTCTTTAAAATTCAATCCGTTTTGGATGATGAGTTTCTGCAAGAAGCGTCCGAAAACCAACGTAAGCATTTTGACCAAAAACCAACCATATTGATTGTAGAAGACAACGAACGCCTGCGAAAAATGTTGGTGCAACTTTTTGAATCGATGTACAATGTCATAGAGTCAAATAATGGCAAGAGCGGCTACCAAATGGCTGTGGAGAAGCATCCGGACATAATTCTGAGCGATGTGATGATGCCCGAAATGAATGGAAATGAGATGTGTTCAAAAATTAAAGGAAACTTTGAAACCTGTCATATTCCGGTCGTATTACTGACGGCACAAACAAGCCTGGATCAAAATATTGATGGGCTCAAACGTGGAGCCGATGATTACATCACCAAACCCTTTAATGTTAAAATACTGGTGACCAGATGCAACAACCTACTTCTGAGCCGGAAGGTTTTGCAAGAAAAGTTCAGCAAACAATTGGATACCAACGCATTCAATATTGCAACCAATGAACTGGACCAGGCATTTATTGAGAAAGCCATCAGCATTGTCGAACAAAACATACGGAATGAGAAACTGGATGTAACCCTTCTGTGTTCCGAAATGGCGATAGGTCGCAGGGTGTTTTTCTATAAGATGAAAAGCATTACCGGGCAAACCCCAAATGATTTCATTCAGAACATTCGTTTCAAAAAAGCCGCATGGATTCTACAACATGAGCCCGACAAGACCATCAGTGAAATCTCTGAAGAATTGGGCTATAATTCCGTCAGCTACTTTGGCAAAAGTTTTAAATCGAAGTTTGGGGTGTTGCCGTCGGCTTATCGAAACAATTTAACACGAAGTGAGAAAAACGAATAATATTTTTCTAATCATACAACCCCTTCCCACTCAGTATCTGCAGAATGTACTTTTCAACCCTTGCCTCCCGAGTTTTGGCTTGTTTGGGTTCGGAAAAGTAAAAATTATAGGCTCGTTGGCGACCAGGTGTCAAGGCGTCGAAAGCAGTTTTCAAGGCAGGGATATCCTCCAATTTGGTTTGAAATTCGAGCGGAAATTTGAGCTCGGTATTCTTTTTGATTTCAACTTTCAATCCGGCTTTTTCCACTTCGATGGCTTCATAAATATAGGCTTTCAGAGTGGGTTCCAAGTCCAAAATTTGCTGAACATTGGTGAAGCGGATTTGGCGGCCAGCCTGAACATTTTCCGTTTGTTGGATTAGAAGGCCTTGGGCATCCTGCAACAAGGCACCTTTAAAAAACAGGATCGCACAGTATTCTTTAAAGCCGTGAATTAAAACAAGGTTTCTGTTCTCAAACAGATAACATGGCTGACCCCATTTCAATTCTTCGGTAAGCATGCAGTCGAGAATGATCCTTCTCAATTGCTCCAATTCCTCCTGCCATTTTTCGGATTTCTGAATAAAAAGATCGACTTTTGGATTCATACTTTAGGTTGTTAAATGATTTTTATTGGGTCAGCAAGGCATGCATGTCATCAAAAATATGCAACTGGTTGTCTCGGTCGAGTTGGGTCACGTTGTCACGTCCATTCAAACGAATCGCCACATGCAGTTTCGAATCGATCATTTCCATACCGATGTTTGTTCCATCACTGTTTTTCAGTCCTTTGTAGATGAGAACTGCACTGACCGCATCGGCAGTAGGGTCTTGGATCGATTTATAGACTTTCACTTGAGTGTCAACTGGGAGTTTAAAACCTTTTTGAAGCTCCTTACGCGAAAGATCGATCACTTTCAACAATTGCTGCAGGGTTTCCTGTGGGCGGAAACGATACCAATGACCTTCCTCGGTCGGGGTATTCGTTGTTTCCAGATAACCCAACATCGGGCCAACCAAACCAATCAAAGTCAGCGTTTTATCGGAGGAAACCACGATGGGATCCACTAGAAAAAGGTGTTTCATGCCGTTGTCGCCGATTATGCCTTTCTGGATCAGATCCAACACCAAAGGGCAAGCGGTGGAAGAACCTGCAAAGTTGATATTGGTGTAGCCTTTGGCTCGAAGGGCATTGTATTCGGTCAAGATGGGTTCCTGCCAGTCTTCCCAAGTTGATTTCTTGAACTCCTCGTAGGTGCGACCATGACCACCCAATAGGACTTGTGAAACCAGCAAATCGCCTTTTGCATCTGCATAGGTTCGGAATTCGTCCCATTCATACGTCGTTGCTGAATACCCATGAACGGCGATGACCACTGGGGTGTTTTTTTGAACGGTGCTCGGAGTGGCAATGGCAGCGGAGACGAGGTAAAGTTCAGGTTGATAGAGGGATGGATCAAAGATTATGTCACCGTCCAGCATTGTATCGTTGTTGATGTCAGGGCTTTGGGAACAAGCAGACAACGCCAGAAGCACGAGGCCGGAAAAAAAGGTACTTGTTTTCATGGCTTCACGTTTAAAAAATGGTATAAAAGACGCTCATTTGGTAAAAAACAGGAAACAATGTTCCCGGTCCGGCAATGCCGGTTCCGGCGTTCAAATTGTAACCTGCGCTTAAGCAGATGGTCAGCGGAATCTTGAATTCATAATACAACCCTGCATCGATGGACGTCAAAAATGCGCTGTTTGGCAACACATCAAAAACAGCCTCTTCATAATCGGCATGGAAATACCCTAGATTCAAACGTGCAAAGGGCTGCAACGCTTTTTGATGCCGAAAGTGATAGGCGGCACTGAGCAGGTAGTTGTCTTGTTTGATGGCATTGGAGCCCAGAGCGCTACCTAAACGGCTTGTGGCATAGCTCGCACCAAAATGGATTCGGCTGTCCAGTATCTTCGGATTGGCATAATCCAATGCAAACCCGTTTTCCCAATAAAGCTTTTGAGCCTTTTGAATGCGAACACCACCCTTCAAAGTACCGAGCATGCCTTCGTCGTTACTGGAAGACTGAGCCTGAACACTGAATGCGAAAAGGAGGAATAGGAATGACAAGTCTATGATTTTCTTCATTTTATTTACGGTTTGAATGCCTAAAGATATTTCAAAAAAAACAAAATCAAATTCCTTTGACCAATTTTTAGTGCGGTTAGCGATGCTGTGGATTTCCCAGAATATCCATATCTTTGAAGAAGTATACCGTGAAACCTTCTGCATGAGCAATTTTAAGAAAAACATCAACCTTTTCAGGAAGAAAGTACTGAAGGTGCTAACCAGTAATATGGGTGGAAATTTTTCAGGGAAAACAGGCCCTATAGACTTGGCAACGATTAAAAAGGTATTGATTGTTAGGCCCAACCATCGTTTGGGGAACCAGTTGCTCATGACGCCCATTGTTCAGGAGGTCGAAAAAACCTTTCCGAACGCCAGCATCGATTTGTTTGCGGGAAGAATTGCACCGGTGCTGTTCCAAAACTACCAACGGGTTGATCGGATCATCCGAATACCCAGAAAGCCATTTAAGGATCTTTTCCTCTACGTTAAAGCCTGGACATTGATTCGCTCAAGAAAATACGATTTCGTGGTGAATGTTGACAAAAGTTCCTCCTCGGGTAGGCTGGCGACGAGTTTTGCGCGGGGAAAGTACAAACTGCATGGGGAGCACGTTGATGAAATACTCGTTCAGCATTCCGATTACCAGCATATTGCAAAATACCCGGCGTACAACCTACGCTATGCGCTGTCAAAAATTGGCCTAATCGATGCAAATGAGGAAATGCCTTGTCTGAATCTCAAATTGTCAGCCGAGGAACTGGAACAGGGCAAGCAGCAGCTCTTGTCACTGGTTGCAGACAAGAGCAAGCGTGTCATCTGCCTATATACTTTTGCCACCGGAGCCAAATGCTACACCCAGTCCTGGTGGAACGCTTTTTACGAGGAACTGAAAATCCGTTTTTCCGACTACACGATTTTGGAAATCCTACCCGTTGAAAACATTTCCATGATTGCTTTCAGTGCGCCCTCCTTTTACAGCACGGACATTCGCCAGATGGCTGCTGTCATGGCCAATTCGGCCGTTTTCATCGGAGCCGATTGTGGCATCATGCATTTGGCCAGCGCAGCTCCAACGCCTACGTTCGGGTTCTTTTCCGTGACCAATCCGTTGTGTTACGCGCCCTACAACAAGGGAAGCAAGGCGTTCATCACGACCGGACTGGAGAACGAGACCATTTTCAAGGAACTGGAAAAACTGTTGAATCCGAAAAAATCCAAAATTTAAAACCTCCTAAGAAACTAAATGGAAGTGCCCCCAAAAAGTTCTTGACTAACTTTTTGGGGGCACTTCAAATTTCAAGGGGCCTTGGTTGTACGATCAATAATAGGTAATGCTGCGCGTTTCGGTCGTGTAGGCACTCCAGGTTTCACCCGATTTATAGCGTGTTTGACGGCTTGTCCAGTTTCCAGCACTGTCGTATACGTAATTGGCCCATTGAGTGCCCCAAGTAGTGGTAGATTCTTCGGAAATATCCTTTTTATCGTTGTAGGTATAGTTGGTCGTTTCAACACTGTTGGTTGTACCCGTATTGGTATTGACCATCTTTTTGATCAGCATGTACGTATCGTCCGGGATGAAGGTGTAGGCTCGTTTATTATCATAGTTTGCACCGTAGAAACCTTCATCATACGTCAGGAACATGCCGTTGGCGGCATACGTCATGTTGTTGCAATAGCTCCAGGAGTTCAGAATGCTCGAAGGATAATTGCCCGAATATTTGACAACAGTGGTATCACTTGGTATACCATTAGCAGAACTAACAATCCAAAGATCGGACCCATGGAAAGTGAAGTCCTGCCTGTTTGTTGCGTAAATGATAGCCGATAGGGATGGAACGAGCCCCATATCATAGAGGTGGATAGGGCCGCGGGGAATGTATTTTCCGGTATTCTGATACGCGTAGGTGGTTGTTGAAGTGGATGTTCCACGCTTCGGACTACTGGAGCTGTATGTGGAAGTGTTCGTTTCGGAAATCAATTTTCCGTTTTCATAGGTATAGGCATCACTGTTGGAATAGGTTGCACCTGTCGTTACTTTGTAAGTGAGGTTTCCATCGGTGTTGAATGTAAAAACAGTTTGACCCTCGGTTTCGACCGTCAGGGTGTGCACCGCGCCACGTAGTTTCATTTTAGTCAGTGCATTGGCATTCCAATAATTGGTAGTGTCGCCGTTTACACCTTCTTGGTCACAGGAAGAAAAAAAGCCTAAAGCCAAAACGAGGAGAGCGGAGACGAACAATCGTGTTTTCATAGTAGTATGTTTAGGAGTTGGTGGCACAAAGATGCCATCAAAACGTCAAAACCGAACACTCTAAACGTAAAAAAGAGGATGCAAAAGGTAAAAAGCTCCTACTTAGGAGCCTTTAAATGGTTTTTAAAGCGTTCAGAAAGGCATTTAATCGGGAACCACGATGATTTCCCAAGTAACTTCCATTCCCTTTTTATACGCCGCCGAGACGCCGCAATATTTTTCTTGAGACATTTCCACGACTTTTTGAAGTTTGTCCATGGGGAGGTTCTTACCTTTGAAACGGTAGGTGATGTGCATCGAGTCGTAATGTTTGGGGTGTTCCTCGGTGACGTTGGCATCGACCGAAAGGCTGAAATCGTCGAATTCTACACGCATCTTATTCAGAAGGGAGACCACGTCCATACCCGTACAACCGGCTAGAGCCAGCATCATTAGTTTTTTAGGACGAGGGCCTGCATCTTCACCTCCGGATTCTGCTCCGGCATCCACCACAATGGTATGGCCGTCCAGTTCGGCCGAGAATTTCATATTGCCTTTCCAGGCAGCTTCTATCGAATGTTTCATACTGTTTTAGTTTGTTCAAAGTTTCCTCGCTAAAGTAGTGGATGTTTTTCTGAAACCCAAAAAAAATCCTCTATATTTGTACATCAACCCAGCATCCATGTTCCGAAAAATCCTACGCTTCCTTCGAAAACTCATCGTCGTTTTCTTTGCCTCTACCCTGCTGGCAGTGGTTGTTTACCGATTTGTCCCCGTCCTGGTGACTCCATTGATGGTCATTCGGACGTTCGAACAGGTTTTTAGCGGTGAAAAAATGGTGTGGCACCACGATTGGGAATCGAGCAGTCATATTTCGAACAATCTGAAACGGGCCGTCATCGCTTCCGAAGACCAGCGTTTTTTCGAACATTGGGGATTTGATACGGAACAGATTCAAAAAGCCATCCATCAGAATCAATACCGTAAAAGGCCACGTGGCGCCAGCACGATCAGCCAGCAGACCGCTAAAAATGTGTTTCTTTGGCCACGCTCCTCCTGGTACCGCAAAGGTTTGGAAGTTTATTTCACCGTTTTAATCGAGGTTTTCTGGAGCAAGGATCGAATCTTGGAAGTTTACTTGAATTCCATGGAAACGGGCAAGGGTATTTACGGGGCCGAATCGGTGGCCAGGTATCACTTCAACACGACAGCCCAGAAATTGACCAGGCGGCAAGCAGCCTTGATTGCAGCAACACTTCCCAACCCTAGACGGTTCAATTCTGCACATCCTTCCAGTTATGTGATTCGCAGACAAGGTCAAATTTTGCGCCAAATGCACTACATGGTTTTGCCGGATAAGAACGACTGAACAGGCGACTACATGTTGCCTAAAAGTCGTGGCCGTTGAAACTTCCACCAAGACGACACTATTGTCTTGCCACTACTTTTTGGCACACTTCGGACAAGGAGTTTACTCCAAAACATTTTTAATTTATTATGTTAGTATCGATATATATAGTACATTTGCAATGGATTAAAGTATTAAACATATGAAATATTCAGATATTCAAGCAGTTGTGGATGAACAGTCATCAACTTTTCGCACATTTGACTTAGGAATAAACAGGGAATTACTACCAATTTTACCAGTAACCACCACGCATGCATTGGTTGTTTCAGGAATCAGACGCTGCGGAAAAAGTGTTCTATTGCATCAATTTGTAAGAAATGAAATGGAGGATGTGTTCTATTTTAATTTTGCAGACATCCGACTCTATAGTTTTTCAGTGAATGATTTTGTTTTTCTGGATGAAATTGTAAAAGAAAGTGGTAAAAAAATTCTCTTTTTCGATGAAATTCAATTAGTTAAGGGCTGGGAAATCTATGTTCGACAAAAATTGGATCAATCAATACGAGTAATCATAACCGGTTCCAATGCGCGCATGTTAAGTATTGAATTGGGCACAAATTTAACGGGTAGAAACATTTCAAAGGAGTTGTTTCCGTTCAGTTACAAAGAATTCTGTTTGTTAAATAAGGTCGATTTCAACAAAGAAAGTTATGAAAGTTATTTGGAAAAAGGGGGATTCCCTGAGTTTCTAAAAACGAACAACAAAGATGTTTTAAGTTCATTGATTGAAGACATCATCTACAGAGACATCGCCACCCGCTATGCGATCCGTGACATTAATGGATTAAAAACTCTTTGCATCTATCTGATGTCAGTGGCTGCAAATCGTATAAGTCCGAGTAAACTCACCACGCTGATTGGGGTAAAATCACCCTCAACCGTGCTGGAATACTTATCCCATTTTGAATCAAGTTATGTTATCAATCTTATTTCAAAATTCTCGTACTCGTTGAAAAGTCAAATGTTATCTGAAAAAAAAGTATATATTGTTGATAATGGGTTGATTAACGTAAGTTCCATTTCAGCATCAAAAGATCTGGGAAGAAAATTCGAAAACACCATTTATTGGGATATCAGAAAGTTGACAAAGAGTATTTGGTATTTCTCTGATAATCAATCGGAATGTGACTTTGTTTATAAAATTGACGAAACATACTTTGTCCTGCAGGTTTGTTACGAACTTCACCACGATAATCAGGACAGAGAGATTAAGGGTCTATTATCGGCAATGAAATACTTTAATCTGACCGATGGCGTCATTCTAACCTTAAATCAATCCGATTTAATTCGTATCGATTCTTACAACATTAAAGTTATTCCGGCCTATCAATTTGAACTTCATTAAAGCCATTTTAAAGTTTGATCGCTAGCTACGCTTCAGACTGATTACTCTTAACAAAAACGTCCGACAAACCTGCCGGACGTTTTTCTATAAAACATTCTTTTATAAGCTGTCGCCGAAATCCTTGCGAAACTTAGCCATCAGTTTTTCTGCCCAGTCGGAGGTCGGGGTCAGTTTACCCATGAAGAAACGAAGTACGGTTGGTTCGTAGGTAAATTTCAAACCACCAATCAGTTCGCGATTGTCGTACAACCAGGATAGACGGTCAATCACATACTTGATCTGGGAAAGGGTGAATACGCGGCGAGGGACGGCCAGACGCATGAGTTCCATGTCGGCGTAGGTTTCGTTGCCTTCTTCGTCGCGTTGGTTGGAGATGGAACCACGTTCCATGCCACGAACGCCGGAAATGAGGAAGAATGCGGCGGCCAGTGCACCGGCAGGGTATTCGGTCTGCGGAATGTGGCTGCAGAAGCTCATGCCGTCCACGTGGGCACCAAGAACACCGGCTGGGGTGATCATGGGAATGCCTTTTTTCATGGATTCGTCCACCAGGTATTTGATAAAGCTTGGGCTTTGGCAAATCATGGTTTCGTCCAAGGTTTCGTAAAGACCGACAGCCATGGCTTCGATTTCGCGGGTTGAAATACCACCGTAGGTTGTGAAGCCTTCGTACAGGGGAACCAACGCTTCCAATTCCTTGTAGATGCTTTCGTTGTTCATACAGATACCGCCACCACGGGAAGAAGTGATCTTGCGGGCAGAGAAGTAAATGATATCGGCCATGCCGGTGAAGGTCTGTATGATTTCCTTCATGGATTTGTTCATGAACTCTTTTTCACGCTGTTTCACCAGATAGGCGTTTTCACCCAACAGGCTTGCGTCAAGCACAACACGAATTTTGTATTTGTCAGCAATGGCGCGAACGTCACGCATGTTCTGTACAGAAAAAGGTTGGCCACCGATCAGGTTGGTCGAGGCTTCCATGCGGATAAATGGAATGTGTTCTCTGCCAGTGCGTAGAATGCATTCTTCCAAGGCTTCGACATTCATGTTTCCCTTGAACGGATGGTTGGAATTGATCACATAGGCTTCCGGATACAACAGCTCCACGATGCGGCCACCGTTTTGAGTGATGTGGGCCATGGCCGTGGTGAAGTGGTAGTTCATGGGCACCAGGCTGGTCTTGTTGACATAAGCGATGCTCAGAATGCTTTCGGCTGCACGGCCTTGATGGACAGGAAGGTAGAATTTAGCACCCAGAACATCTTCTACAGCCTTCTGCAGGCGATAGAAACTTTGTGAACCGGCATATGCGTCATCGGCTTGCATCATGGCAGACAACTGATTGTCGCTCATGGCGTTTGTGCCGGAATCGGTCAACATGTCCAGGTAAACGTCGGTGGTTCTAAGTTGGAACGTATTGAATCCGCCTTCCTTAAGGGCTTCCAGTCTCCGTTCGATGGGAACAAGGAAAAGTTTCTGAACGATGCGGACTTTGTGGAGTTCAAGCGGGAGCTCTTCTCCTGAATAAAAGGTTACTAACGGTTTGGGTGCTTTTGTGCTCATATCATGAATGAATTTAAGGTAAAACAAGCCGTAAAAGTATAAAATTATCAGCAAAAACGGTAGAAATACGTCAAATATTTGGTTTTTTAGGGTATTCCTCGGTAAAGGAGGCCATTTTTTTCAAAACTCGTACAAACGGAACGTTCAGCATACTGGCAGAGCTGTACTAGATAGACTTCAACAACCAGATTAATAGAGGAAAACTTCGGTCCCGGTAGGAATTCCGTTTGTTTAGCATAGTACTTTTTTCAAAATATTTAGCGACATTTGTCTTTTGAATCTGAACGGTCATTTATGGAAATTTTCATCATCCTGGGTCTGATCCTGCTGAACGGGCTATTTGCCTTGTCTGAAATGGCATTGGTTTCCTCGCGGAAAGTACGTTTGGAGAACGAAGCCAAACGAGGTGACAAAAAGGCAGGCAAAGCCTTGGCGTTGGCATCCAATCCAGATAAGTTCCTCTCTGCCGTTCAGATTGGCATCACCACCATCGGTATTTTGACCGGATTCTTTTCAGGCTCCAGCATCGTTCATTGGTTGGCCGCACAGTTTTTGACCGTGCCTGCATTGGCGGGTTCAGCCGATACCTTGGCCGTTGTCGTCGTGGTGGTTTTGGTCACTTTCCTGAGCTTGATTTTGGGTGAATTGGTTCCCAAGCGCATCGCCATGAGCCATCCCGAACGCTACGCCAAAGCAGTGGCAGGACCTATGAATTTTGTATCCAAAATCGGCATTCCGTTTATCTGGATCCTTTCCAAATGCACGAACGGTATCTTGAAACTTTTCGGCATTTCCCCCACCCCGACGGGTAAAGTCACGGAAGAAGAAATCAAGGCCATCCTGCAGGAAGGTACCGATGACGGCGAAATCAAGGAGGTGGAACACGACATCGTGGAACGGGTTTTCAATCTAAGCGACCGCGACGTGAATACGCTGATGACACACCGCAACGATTTGGTCTGGCTGGATGTGGAGGATTCGATCGACGAGATTCGAAAAACGATACAAGCCAGGGTTTTCAACGTCTATCCGGTTGCCAGCGAACAATTGGATGATATCGTCGGTGTTGTCCTGTTGAAAGAATTCTTCGCCGATTTTCAAAACGAAGATTTCGACTTACGGAACTACATCCGCCCCGCTCAGTTCGTGCCTGAAACCATGAGCGCCTACAACGTGCTGGAACTGTTCCGTACAAGCCAGCAATTTTACGCCCTAATCACCGACGAATTCGGAAGCATCCAGGGTATGCTCACCATCAACGACTTGACGGAAGCCTTGGTGGGCAACATCATCGAACCGGATGAACACGAGGAGCAGATTTTCGAACGCGAAGACGGATCCTGGTTGGTCGACGGCCAGTATTCCTTTTACGACTTTCTGGCCTTCTTTGATATGGAGGACCTCTATCAGGAGCACGACTATAACACGCTCAGCGGTCTGATACTCGATATCCTTGAACGCATACCGGTTGAAACGGAAAAAATCCGCTGGAAGGATTTCGAAATGGAGATTATGGACATGGACGCCGCACGCATTGATAAAGTGCTGGTGCGTCGCATCGATGAATCCGTTGAAGCCTAATTAACAAACAGTTCCGACCTAATTTGTTGAGCGGGTAACGAATACAGTTGTCTGCTTCATTTTATTGTTTAAAAATACACTTGAAATTTGCATCCTGATAAACTAAAATGTATTTTTGTTGGCAAATTGGTGGAAAAATGACGGATGAACAGCAGAAAATACTGACCAATTTTGAGACCCGAGTCAAACAAATGGTCCTGCTTTGCGACAAACTCCGAAAGGAGAATGCCGAACTTAGCAACCGCGTGGACGATAGGGAAAAATCTCTGAATGAAGCGAAAGAAGCAGTCCGCATGCTTACCACCAAATACGACAACCTTAAGTTGGCCAAGATGCTTTCACACGGAGAAAACGATGTAAAGAGCGCTCAACAGCGGGTGTCTAGATTAGTGCGGGAAATTGACAGATGCATTGCACTTATTCATGAATAGGGACAATGGACAATAAATTCACCATCAACCTGACCATAGCCGACAAGCGCTATCCACTCAAGATCGACCGGAGTGAGGAAGAGCTGGTCCGTTCAGCGGCCAAGTTGGTAAATGATTGGTTAGCCGAGTTCCGGAATCGTTTTAAAGTAGACGAAGCCGGATTGGAATTGAGAGACCTTTTAGCTATGGCCGCATGCCAGATCGCAATGCGAGCATTACGTGCCGAAAGGAGCGACGACGCCAGAATTTATACATCATCCATCGAAAAGTTGGACAAAGAGCTGGAGGAATTCTTCAGATAAAAGTTTAACCTATTAAAATTCACCGCACTACGTACAAACGGAGCAATCTGTTTGGGGTGGTGCGTTTTTATATACATTCATTTAATCAACCAAAACATGACTACCGTACTATTCATTATAGGTGCTTTTCTCGGTGGTGGCATCCTGGCTGGAGTCGTTCTGCGCTTCGTCACCAATGCCCGCTACAAAAACATCATCAAAGAAGCGGAAGCCGAGGCTGAAGTACTGCGCAAGAACAAGATGCTGGAAGTGAAGGAAAAATTTCTGTCGCTGAAATCGGACCTCGAAAAGCAAGTTACGCAGCGGAATGCCAAGATCCAGGCCACCGAATCCAAGTTGCAACAACGCGAATTGCAAATCAACCAACGTCTGGAAGATCTGCAACGCAAAAAGAACGAAGCATCCGCCGTCAAAGAAAATCTAGACACCCAGCTTGAGCTTCTGGAAAAAAAGAAAATCGAAATGGACAAGCTACACAAACAAGAAGTAGAACGCCTTGAAGCCATTTCAGGCCTTTCTGCCGAAGAAGCCCGTGACCGGCTTACCGAATCACTCAAGGATGAAGCCAAGACCCAGGCCGCATCCTACATCAACGACATTGTGGACGAAGCCAAGATGCAAGCCAACAAGGAAGCCAAGCGCATCGTCGTACAAACCATTCAGCGCGTCGCTACGGAGACTGCCATCGAAAATGCTGTAACGGTGTTCCACATCGATTCCGACGAAATCAAGGGCCGCATCATCGGTCGTGAAGGTCGCAACATCCGCGCTTTGGAAGCCGCCACCGGCATTGAAATCATCGTGGACGACACCCCAGAAGCCATCGTACTTTCCGGTTTTGACCCCGTCCGACGCGAAATCGCCCGCCTTGCTTTGCACCAGTTGGTCACCGACGGTCGCATTCACCCGGCCCGCATCGAAGAAGTCGTGGCCAAAGTCCGCAAGCAAGTCGAAGAAGAAATACTGGAAACCGGCAAACGCACCACCATCGATTTGGGCGTACACGGTTTGCACCCCGAACTCATCCGCATGGTCGGCCGCATGAAATACCGTTCTTCCTATGGTCAGAACCTGCTGCAGCACGCCCGTGAAACCGCCAACCTTTGTGCCACCATGGCTTCCGAGCTCGGCTTGAATCCGAAAAAAGCCCGTCGCGCCGGCTTGCTCCACGACATCGGCAAAGTTCCCGATGACGAACCGGAATTGCCGCACGCACTCCTTGGCATGAAACTTGCCGAGAAGTACAAGGAAAAACCCGAAATCTGCAATGCCATCGGCGCCCACCACGACGAATGCGAAATGCAGACGCTCCTGGCTCCCATCGTTCAGGTTTGTGATGCCATCTCCGGTGCCCGTCCCGGTGCCCGCCGCGAAATCGTCGAAGCCTACATCAAGCGCCTCAACGACCTCGAACAACTGGCCATGTCCTACCCCGGTGTCCTCAAGACCTACGCTATTCAGGCCGGTCGTGAACTTCGTGTCATCGTAGGTGCCGACAAAATTGACGATGCCTCCACCGAAATCCTTTCCAACGACATCGCCAAAAAGATCCAGGACGAAATGACCTATCCCGGCCAAGTCAAAATCACCGTCATCCGCGAAACCCGCGCCGTCAGCTACGCCAAGTAATTTAATTTCAAATACTCCTTATTTTGGTCGTCTCCTTTTTTAAGAGACGACCATTTTTTTTTACCACTTTCCCCCTTTTTATCGTATCTTTACCCCCGATAAGCAAACTCTTCTGATTTCACTTTCTTCAACACCGCTAGCGAGCCGCAAGGGAAAAGTTTTCAGAAGTAGGTAGAGGCAAAGCCGCAAGGAGCAATGGAGGGGAGCATACTTAAGTATGTGACCTGACAGTGCGACGCCGCAATGCCGCCTATGCCTGCTTATCAAAACTTTTCCAGGGGATGTTTGGTTTTGACAGCGGGAGAAGGGATACGTAAGCATGCAGTGCATTGGTAATAAGCACTCTAATCATAAGACCAAAATTCTAACTGGCGAAAACAACTACGCTCTCGCTGCTTAATCGAATCACAGTAGATTAAGCTTAATCCTTGCCTGGTGGCAGGGACGTCACATCACCCCCAGCTCTCGTCCTGAAGCTTATAGGAATCGGTGGTGCAGCAATATCGGGAATAGGAAAAGGCACGTCCGGGGTCTTTTCTGAAACAAACGGAATAAGGTTTGGATAGGTGGCTTCGGTCCGGTTCACGCTCGAAAACTTAGGCGAAGATAAGCATGTAGAAGGCGTATTGATTCACTGTTTGGACGCGGGTTCGACTCCCGCCATCTCCACAAATGAGCACTAAAAAGCGGACGTTAAAACCCTTTTTTAGTGCTTTTTTTTTGAAACTCATTCTTAACAACTGTGACAAGCGATTGTAACATTACCTTCATATATTTGAGAAAATTAAAAACCAAAAGTATGAAAGTTGATCCTGTTATATTGGCGATCATTGCGGTTGCTTTAGTTGCTTTGGTGGTGTTCATCGTTATCAGAAACAAAAAGGATAAGGATGATTTCATGAAAGAATTGAATGCGGAGAAAGATGTACCCCCTTCACACAAGGACGTTTTGAATTAAATCCACCACGCACCCATAATATACTTGCTATACGCAGTAGTGAGGTGTTCTAGAGATTCAAAAACTTACATAATAAAAACGGTTTCAGTTGTATCAACTGAAACCGTTTTTTTATGGGAGATTTAAGGCAAGTTCAATCAACGAAATGAATGAGCTTTTCTTCTAGAAAGTTAGCCTTAATTATTACTTGGTATCCAGGATAACCGGCGTACCTTTCGCACCACCCATGATGATGAGTTTGGAATTGGGCGATGTGGCGATGGCTTTGATGTATTCGTATTGCAATTGCTTGTCGGACAGGCCGGTGCTCAGGATTTTCTGATAGTCGGCTATACCTTGGGCTTCGACACGTTTGCGTTCGGCCTCCTGTTTTTCCTTTTGAAGGACGAAGGTCATTTTCTGGGCATCCTGTTCGGCATTGATTTTGGATTCAATGGATTCCTTGACGGATTGTGGTAAGGACAGATTGCGGATTAAAAGTTGTTCCAATACCAGACCGCGGGATTTGAAATCCTTATCGATGGAGTTGAAAATGCGTTGCTGAAACTCGTCGCGTTTGGTGGAGTACAGGGCAACGGCATCGTAATACACGGCATTATCACGGATTTTGGTCCGGCAGATTGGCCTTACGATGGTATTCTTGTAATCGGCACCAATTTCTCTTAGAATGCGGGGAGCTTCGGTGGGTAATACTTTGTAAAGCACCGTAAGGTCAACAACTACTTCTAAACCATCGGCTGAAAGGACATGGATGGCATCGTCACCAGACTTGGCACCTTCGTCTTGTACGCTGGACATGGTGTAGTTCTGGGTACGGATATCGAAAACTTCCACCTGTACCAATGGGTTGACGAAGTTCAGACCACTGACCAGGACTTTATCGTCCACCCGGCCGAACAATTTCTGCACACCGACCATACCTGGTTCAATCTGTTTGATTGAAAAGAACAACAGACCGAGCACCAAGACAGCAACACCGGCAATCTTCACGAGGGTACTGTTTTTTCGTACGGGTCCGTCCATTTTTGCCATGGCAACACCAACGGCAAACAGAACAATTCCAAAAAGCAATAATGCGATCATAAGTAGAAAGTTTATAGATTAAAATTCAATACATATTTGACAAAAATAGGTATAAATAAATGAATTCCATTCAAGTCAGGAACGAATTGAAATTTCCTTTGATGCAGGCGTTTTTCGCTGAAATCTGGAGGGGATTGCACCCGGAATTCACCAATTGTGGCAAGGATTAAAGTGAATGCGCTAATCTCGCTGCAAGCACTTGGGTATTTGTGCCCCGAATTCGCCCAACCCGAAAAGTGCATAATCGTATTTGACCGGATCTTCGGGACAAAAAATCCGAAGCAACGCAGTCAGTGATTCGACAGCTTTCTTATCGTTCTGATTTCGGTCAAGCAGTCCAAGAGTTCTGGAAACACGACCCACATGGACATCCAGAGGAATATAAAGCTCAGAAGGCGCGATGGTTGTCCAGATTCCGAGGTCAACGACCCCATCGTTACGAACCAGCCAGCGTAATGCCAGGTGAAGCCGTTTGCAGGCTGAATTCGTCGTTGGATTTGAAACATGCTTGCTGAAAGAACCGCTATTCGCAGCAGCAAGGGCGTTTCGGAAGGCATCGATGCCATCCCATAAAGTAGGAGTTCCTGCAAAAACTTTTTCAAGGGTACCGAACTCCGTATAACAGGCACGCAAACCTTTGCACATATAGGCGAGGTCCTTATCGAAGAAAGTACGGTGGATATTGCCGTTCCCGAGTTTTTTGTAGCCTTCGGACATCACAAAATCGTAGGGACTGGAGCCCATTTTTTCGAACATGGACGAAGCCGATTTCAAAATCATCTTCCGATTGCCCCAGGTAATGGTAGCTGTTAAAAAGGCAGCTACCTCCTTGTCCAGAAGATGACTGTAATTTAGTGGAAATTGGACCGGATCGGTTTCGATGTAAGCGGGCACGTTGACGATGCTCACCCATTCATCCAGAAAACCTTTCAGGTCGTTCATCCTATTTAATCATCGTTTATTCCAAACAGTCATTTCTCGTGACTCGGCATAGTCGAAGCAAGCTTCTCCTCTGCACTCGCTACTCAAAATCTTCGAATTCTGGATCGTAGAATTCTTCCTTTTTGAAAGCTTCCTTACCGAACTTCGTTTCGATGACTTCCGTTTCTTCCAGATCTTCCTCTTCTTCCTTCGGAGCGTAAATAGTTCTGGCCGTGTGCGTTATAACAACCACTTTATTCTGCTCGTCGTTCAGTTCCTTCCAAAGAAGGTCCTTGAGATCCAGAATGCCTTCGCCTGTAACGGCCGAAATGAATACATGGGGGATTTCGGGCAAGTCTTGTCCGATTTCCTCGATGAGTTGCTCATCCAGCAAATCGCATTTGGTAATGGCCAGCACTTTCTGCTTATCTAAAAGCTCCGGGTTGAACTGAGCCAGTTCATTGAGCAGAATTTTGTATTCATTGTGGTGGTCGGCACTGTCGGCAGGCACCATGAACAGGAGCAGCGCATTGCGTTCAATGTGCCGAAGGAAACGCAGACCCAAACCACGACCTTCGGAAGCACCTTCGATGATACCAGGGATATCGGCCATCACGAACGATTTATCGTCGCGGTAGGTCACGATGCCCAAGTTGGGTTCCAGGGTGGTGAAGGGATAATCGGCAATCTTGGGATGCGCTGCAGAAACCGCTGCCAACAGGGTGGATTTACCGGCATTCGGGAAACCAACCAAACCGACATCGGCCAGGAGTTTGAGTTCCAAAACAACATTTCGTTCAATATGAGGTTCCCCAGGTTGGGAAAAACGAGGCGTTTGGTTGGTGGCTGTGCGGAAATTCCAGTTACCCAGCCCCCCACGACCACCGTTCAGCAGAATGACTTCTTGACCGGGTTCGGAAACATCACAAAGAAAATCTCCGGTTTCTGCGTCAAAAGCGACGGTGCCCACGGGAACATCAATGTAAATGTCGGAACCTTGCTTGCCAGAGCTTCTGGCACCGGTTCCACTGGCACCGTGTTCGGCAAACACATGCCGGGCAAAACGAAGATGAATCAGCGTCCAGTAATTGGTATTGGCCCGAAGAATGACATGACCGCCACGACCGCCGTCACCACCGTCGGGACCACCCTTGGCAATGTACTTTTCACGGTGGTAATGGGTCGATCCAGGTCCACCGTTACCGGAACGGCAGAGGATCTTTACGTAATCAACGAAATTGCTATCCGCCATAATTATGTTTGAGAGAGATTTTATTTAACCATCTCAATGGCCGCAGTAATCAGGCAAAAGATTTCCTGCAATGAGCCAGACCCCTTGATTTCGGTAGCCAAGCCTTCTTTTTTGTAAAAATCCAGAACGGGTGCAGTTTTTGCGTTATACACCTGGATCCGTTTTTGGATGGTTTCGAAATTGTCGTCGGAACGCCCGGAAATGATGCCCCTTTTAAGAAGACGATCTATGAGCTCTTCCTCATCCACTTCCAAATCGATCATGATGGAAACCTCAATGCCACGTTCGGCAAGCATCACTTTCAACGCTTTAGCCTGAGCCGTGGTACGGGGGAAACCGTCGAAAATGTAACCGTTGGCGTTTTTCTTTGTATCCAACACATTGGCCAACATCTTGATAATAAGTTCATCAGGAACCAAATTGCCCTGATCCGTGTAACTGGAGATGCGCTTACCCAATTTGCTTTGGGTTTTCTGCTCCGCACGTAACAAATCTCCGGTGGAAAGATGTTCCAAACCGTACTTTTCTGCGATAAACGCACTCTGCGTTCCTTTCCCGGAACCTGGAGCGCCAAAAAGAATCACATTCAACACCATGGTATGCTCTTAAAGATTATGCAAGCGTATAGACTGCTCCCAAATTTCTGCCATAGCCGTCGTAATCAAGGCCATAACCCACTACAAAATCGTTTGGGACCTCAAATACCACGTAATCCAGATCCAACTCACATTGTAGGGCATCCGGCTTATACAAAAAAGTCGCAATCTTTATTTCCTTCGGATTTCTAGTATTTAAGGAAGATAAGAGTTGAGTCATGGTGCGGCCGGAATCGACAATATCTTCGACAATAACAATGGTGCGGCCTTCAATCTTTTCGGTCAGACCGAACACCTCACGAACCTTACCACCGCTTTCCATTCCTTCGTACGAAGCCAGTTTGATGAAACTGATCTGACTGGGAATGGTCACATTCTTCATCAGATCGGATGCAAACATGAACGAGCCATTAAGTACGGCCAGAAAAAGGGGATCTTTACCTTCCAAGTCGGAACTGATGGTTGCAGCAACTTTCCGAATATGCTCCTGAATGGTTTCTGCCGAAAGGAATAGCTTGAAGTCCTTGTCCTTAACCCGAATCTGGTCCATAAAAAACGTTTAAAAATGACTTTAAAAAATTAGGTACGAAGGTAGTTAAAAAACGATAGCCCGCAAAATTCCGATTTTTTTTTCTACGTTTGTTTAACGTAGGCATCAATCCTATTGAAGCGACCATTCATGATACCCACCAACTAAGCTCTGATTGAAATAATACGTGTGATCAAATAAAAAAAGCCATGAACATTTATCGTACCGATCAGATTCGTCTGTTGGACGCACAAACCGTCGAATTTGAGCACATCACGTCCATCCAACTGATGAACAGAGCGGCCAGCGCTTTGTTCCGTCGCATTGAAAAGATGCTGAAACCAACCGACAAAATCTTGGTGCTGGTTGGCCCCGGCAACAATGGTGGTGACGCCCTAGCAATTTCCAGGTTTTTGCTGGAAGCCGGTTTTTCGGTCAAAACCGTTTTGTGTCAACCGGATCCCAAAGTGTCCAGGGATACGCTGGAACAATTGATCGATTTGCAACAAACCGATGGAGCCGACCTTTTCACTCTGGATCATCCCATTCAGCTCGAGGACCTGACCGGCAGCTGGAACTACTTGATCGACGGCCTTTTCGGCACAGGTTTGAACCGACCGATGGTGGGCTATTTTTCCAAAGTGGTACATTGGATCAACCAGCAGCCCGCTTTTAAAATAGCCATCGATTTGCCCAGCGGTTTGCAAGGTGAAGACAATCACAGCACGCTGGCTCCCAACGTGGTTCATGCCGATTTGACACTGGGATTGCAGTTTCCGCGCTTGGCATTCCTTCTGCCTGAAAACGAGGTCTTTGTAGGGAAATGGGAACTTATCGACATCGGTATCCGACAGGAAGTCATCGAAAAAATGCATGCAACTTATACCTACACCACTCTGGAGGATATGAAACCCGTGCTTAAAATCCGTTCCCTTCATGCACACAAGGGCACCTTCGGGAAAGCCCTGTTGGTGGCTGGTTGTCCTGAAATGACAGGAACTGCGATACTTTCCCTTCGTGGAGCGCTGCGTGCCGGAGCTGGCTTGGGTTTCCTTCGCATTCCGGCAAAGGCTATTCCAGTGATCCAAGCAGCCGTACCGGAAGCCATCATTCAGTCTTCGGAAGAACCAATTGGTGATCTGTCTGAATTTGCCGCCATTGCCATCGGCCCTGGAATTGGGCTTGATCCGGCACAAATGACGTATTTGAGAACGCTTCTCAAACTGAAACCCGAGCGTATGGTATTGGATGCGGACGCACTCAATTTGATTGCCGCCCATCCGGATTTGCTGGAGGAACTTCCGCTGAATGCCATCCTGACACCGCACCCGAAAGAATTTGACCGACTGGCTGGAAGCACATCGGCCAACGGTTACGAACGGCTTACCAAAGCCATCTCCTTTGCCAGAAAGCATCGTGTTTACCTTGTTTTGAAAGGAGCGAATACCGCCTGCATCACCCCCGAAGGGCACTGCAGCTTCAACAGCACCGGCAATCCAGGCATGGCCACCGGCGGCAGTGGTGATGTTTTAACAGGAATAATTGTATCTTTGCTCGCGCAAGGATATTTGCCTGGTGATGCCTGCAGGCTCGGTGTGTATCTGCATGGTCTGAGCGGCGACATAGCCCTCGGTTCGCAGTCTTACGAGAGTCTGGTGGCCGGCGATCTGGTCGAAAACCTTGGTTTGGCATTCAAGAAACTGGAATAATACTAAAATCTCTATGAAGCGTATCTTTTTGACCGGAATACTCCTGTCCATCAGCCTGTTCTCTTTTTCCCAACTGCTCACTGAAAAACTAGCGACGGCTATGGACACCGCCAGAGGCATCGTCTACCAGCTACCAAAAACCATCCTCCAGGTGGAAGTGGACACCAAATGTGTTCAGGAAACACCGGGCATGTATTTTCAGTACGCCGATCGATTTCTAGGCATCAAGGATTTTATTCAGAACGAAAGCATTCGTTATGAAATTACCGGTTTCAGGCTTACCACCAAAACAATTCCGGATCCGTCGCAGGCTTACCTCATCAGCACTGGTAAAAAGGGTAAAAAGTTGAACATTGCACTCACGCCGGAAGGCTTTTTGAAATCCATCAACGGTACCAGCGAAAACGTGATGCATCCTAGTTCCGTTTCTGCCGAAACCGTTGCGAAAATTGCCCCGAAAGCGTGGGAAACTGCGGGTTCCTCCATTTTTACCAAAGATATGCAATTGGCCAATTCCACGGCAAAAATGGCCGAATTGGCTGCCAATCAACTGTTTACCCTTCGTGATACGCGTTTCAACCTATTGACTCAGGAGTTGGATAAAACGCCTACGGATGGCCGTTCCTACGAAATCGTGCTGAGTGAACTGAACCAAATGGAACGTGCGTATCTGGAACTTTTCAAGGGGAAAACGACGGAAAGCAACCAAAGCTTCTCCTATACGCTTGTTCCGCAAAAGGATTCGACCGATATCCTGTTTCGTTTTTCTTTGTTCAAGGGTATTTTGGACAAAAACAACTTGGGAGGTAACCCCATTTTCATCGAAGTGAAAGCGCTTCCAGTAGCAGCTGAAGCGCTGCGTGTGGATAAAACGGCGACGCCACAGGGCTTGTACTACCGGGTTCCGGGTCGTGCGGTAATCAACATTACCGATGGCAAGGATGTTTTTTTCACCCGTGAAATCACGGTTCCTCAGTTCGGTCGGGTACTGTCCTTGCCGGCTGCTCAAATCTCAGCTGCTGAACTTTGCCCGATGACGGGTGCGCTGCTGGTTTTGAAAAAATAATTAATTCAGCGGTATTCGACCTGGAACCGATCGGTGTTCCAACGGTAAATCACGGAATCGCGAATAAGTACCCCAAGTGTTTCTCGCTGAGCCTTTTCCAAATCCTCTTTTAAGCAGGAAGTCGCCACGAAGGCATTTTCGCCGGGCTTAAACGTCACTGCCACCAGCAATCTGGGGCCGATTTCATTTATCCGATCGGTGAGTCCCAGTACCTTTGCCTTCGTAGCATCCAAAAAATCGTTGACGGTGAATGCAGGCATCGTCCAGTTTTTCAACAGTTTCCAAGAGGTATCGTAAAATTTCACTCGACTGTCCTTGAGCGGTCCTACCACCGTGCGCACCACGGCCAGAACGCGCAGACTGTCGCTTGGGCGCAGTATTTTGATTTGAATATCCGAACGTTCTGAAGTCTGCAGCAATAGGTAGTCTTCCTCCAAAGTTTTCAGCTGAACCTTTCCTCCAAAAGCAGCGGGCATCACCGAAATTTTCCCATTTTTGGAAAAATCAATCAGGTCCTTACGGGTATCGATGGTGATTCCCGGAATGAGTTCAGCAGGCATTTGCGTGAAATAATGGGCTACGGGTTGGGCAACAACGGTCAAAGCCGACATGCTTAAGAAAAGTAGGAAGATTTTTTTCATGTTCTATTTATTTTTGAACGGAACCCAGATACAGCAAATACATACCCACCAAAACACCAATCATGATGTAGGATTTCACCCGTAGGTTTTTGTCCTTGAACAGATAAACGCCGGCCAAAAACGAAACGATGATGGCTGAACGCCGCACGACCGAAACCACGGAAATCATGGAGCCAGGCATGCTGAGTGCGTAAAAGTACATAAAATCGGACAGACATAAAAAGAAAGCGATGCCGACGATGGACCAGCGGAATTGGAAAGGCGTGGAGGTTTTGCGTTTCGGCCACCAGCCGATAAAAAGCACGGGCAACATCATGGCTATCTGATAAATGGTGTACCACACCTGCACAGCCATTCGGTCAAAACGGTGCATCAGGTATTTATCGTACAAACCGCTGATGGCCCCGGTGATGACGGCTACGAACAGCCACCATATCCATTTGTTGCGCAAAAAGGAGATGCCTTCTTTGCGACCAACCACGGAATAAAGGAAAAAGCAAAACAAGGAAACCAGAATACCGGCAATCTGCCAGGCATTGAGTTTTTCTGCAAAAATGAGCAGTGCGCCCACGAGCACCAACGCGGGTTGCATGGACTTGATGGGGCCGACGATGGTGATGGGCAGGTGCTTGATAGCCACGTAGGCCGTTCCCCAAGAGACCAGCACGATGAAGGATTTCAGCAAAATAAAGAGGTGTGTTTGCCAATCCACGGAGGAAACGTATAGGATGCCGCCCTGTAATGTTTGAGGCGCAAATCTGGACAACACTAAGATGGGGAGAAAAAAAAGCGAACAAAAGACAGTATTCAGGAACAATACTGGAATTACCGCATTGTTGTCCAGCCCCCGCTTCTTTTCAACATCGTAGAAACCCAGAAACAGTGCCGAAGCAAAACCCAATAACAACCACATTTCGTTTACCTTTGATTTGAAAATACCTGCTTATTTAAAAACATTCGGAGGATACGTCACATCCGTCAAAAACAAGCCTTTGGCCCAAACGGAAGTCCCAGCTTCGCAGCGGTTTTTGGATTCGATGATGCGGCGAAAATCGGTCTCGTCCAGTTTCCCCCAACCCACTTCGATCAAGGTTCCGACAATGGCGCGAACCATGTTTCTTAAAAACCGGTCGGACTGGATGGTGAACACCCAAAACTTGTCTCGCTGCTCCCAAAAAGCTTGTTTGATCTGGCAATTGTTGTGCTTGACGTCCGTTTTTACTTTGCTGAAACAGGTAAAGTCCTCATATTCAAACAAAACCTTCGCCACCTCGTTCATTTTTTCAAAATCCAGCGGCTTGTACATTTTGGTGTAAAAGTTCCAATTGAACGGATCTTTGTGGAATCCGATCCAGTATTCGTAGGTGCGGGAATTCGCATCGTAGCGGGCGTGGGCGCTGTTCTGAACGGCAAGCACTTCATGAATCGAAATATCTTTGGGCAGCATGATTTCCAGTTTCGAGGCAAAAGCGTGCACGTCTTCGATTGGCTGGGGGGCGTCGAAATGCGCGTACATCGTTTTGGCATGCACGCCGGTATCGGTGCGACCGGCTGCCGTGATGGAGGTATCAGGTCCAAAAAGTTTTTGAAGGACATCGGTCATCACTTCCTGTACGGTGATGCCATTGGGCTGGAGTTGCCAGCCGTGGTAGTTGGTGCCGTCGTACGAAAAGCGGATGAAATAACGTTGGTGCATGCCTTCAATCAAATCAGGATGCAAAGGTAGTCTATTTTTGCGGGCCAGTCAACCGGCCAGCATTCAGATTCCATAGGGGCGGAGGCTGTAAAGGTATTTAAGTGATAGCTGTGAAGATGATTAAGCGATAGTAATGAAGGTGATTAAGCGATAGCAATGAGGGTCTTTAAGCGATGACTTTTTGGGAAATGACAAAGGCTCGATTGAAACTTACAGTCCGATTGAAACCGACGTCATGGACAGCGAACCGCCCACATACGAATCGTTGAACAGTTCCATCTTTTCATCGGAAGAAGCCGCTCCCATCACGTAGAGCAACGGCAAGAAATGCTCCGCAGTCGGGATGGCAAGCTGATTGGCTTTTCCAAGAGTAGTAATTTTACACAGACCGTCCAGATCCCGTTCCAGAATGCGTTTTTTCATGCCTTCCGAAGCCTCCTCAGCCCAATCGAAAGGCTCACTGCCAGCTTCCATCCGGTCCCAAGCAATCATTCGCAGGTTGTGCACCAGATTTCCGCTGCCAATGATCAGGATATCCTGATCACGCAAAACCGCCAATTCCTTGGCCAAAGCCAAATGCTGCTCAAATGTTTTTCGGTAATCCAAACTCAACTGCACCACCGGTACGTCAGCATCTGGATATAAATGCTTCACCACCGACCAACAACCGTGATCCAGCCCCCATTCGGTATCCGGCGTCACGGTTGTGCCTGTAACGAGGCGGCAAATTTCCGCTGCAAGCGAAGGACTCCCTGGAGCTGGATACTGTACTTCGTAAAGAGCCTGCGGGAAACCCCCGAAATCATGGATGGTACGGGGCTTCAAAGCGGTGGTCACCTTCGTTCCGAAACTTTCCCAATGGGCAGAAATGCACAAAATGGCTTTCGGCCGTGACAATTGAGCGGCAATTTTGCGGAAACCTTCTACATAGACATTTTCCTCGATGGCATTCATCGGACTGCCATGACCCAGAAAAAGAACGGGTTGACGGCTCATTCGATACGATTATTCGGTTTTTTAACTAGTAGCATTTTATGTTCATAAAAGTGTTCCAATTTACTGAATATTTGGCAGGACTATTCAAAAGACCTATTATTTTTTGTATTCAAATCGCCCTTGGAATATTTAAAAGTATCCTGAGTATTTTGTACATTTGTCACACAAACACTCCCCTCCCGCCTATGAACGAACGCCTCCTGATTCTTGAGCAAGCCGACCCGGTTGTCCTTTTTGGAGTAAACAATTGCAACATTTTGTTGATCAAAGCATTGTATCCCAAATTGCGCATTACGACCAGGGGCAATCTCATCAAGATTCTGGGCGAAAACAGCGAAATGGATGCCTTCGAAAAGGCGTTGGCAGTGATGGAAAAATACTGCGCCGACTTCAACGACCTGAACGAAGAAACCATCCGCGACATTGTCAAAGGCAAAGCGCCGTTGGAAGTGAAGCAGGACCACCTGATCGTACACGGCATGAGCGGAAAAGCCATCCTGGCCCGCACCGAAAACCAGCAGAAACTGGTGGAAGCCTATTTCAAGAACGACATGATTTTTGCCATCGGACCTGCCGGTTCCGGTAAAACATACACGGCTATCGCATTAGCAGTCAGGGCGTTGAAAAACAGGGAAGTGAAGAAAATCATTCTTTGCCGTCCAGCGGTGGAAGCAGGCGAGAAATTAGGTTTCCTGCCAGGCGACATGAAAGAAAAAATAGATCCCTATTTACAGCCGCTTTACGATGCGCTGGAAGACATGATTCCGCCCATTAAGCTGAAGGATTACATGGACAACAAGATCATACAGATTGCGCCGCTTGCCTTTATGCGGGGCCGGACGCTGAGCGATGCGGTGATTATTTTGGACGAGGCGCAGAACACAACGACCATGCAGATCAAGATGTTCCTCACCCGCCTGGGCATGAACGCCAAAATGATCGTGACAGGCGACGTGACGCAAATTGACTTGCCGGCGACGACCACCTCGGGGCTCATTCACGCCTTGAACATTTTAAGGGACGTCAAGGGCATCGCCAAGATTGAATTCGACAAAACCGACATTGTGCGGCATAAATTGGTGACGCGCATCGTGGATGCTTATGAAAAGCATAACGAAGAACTTAGAGCGAAACGCGAACTGAAGAACGACGATTCAGAGGAGACGTTCGCGAAACCCGTTTTAAACAATGAGAAGTAGAACAACAATATAAAACACTATGAAACAAGCATTAACCAGAACCGACTTCAATTTCCCCGGCCAGAAATCCGTATATCACGGCAAGGTTCGCGACGTGTACAACATCAACGACGACCTGCTCGTCATGGTGGTGAGCGACCGCATCTCGGCTTTTGATGTGATCTTGCCCGAAGGCATTCCCTACAAAGGCCAAGTACTCAACCAGATCGCCGCCAAATTTTTGGATGCCACCAGCGACATCGTGAAAAACTGGAAAACCGCCACGCCCGACCCCATGGTGACCGTGGGCATCCGCTGCGAACCCTACGAAGTGGAAATGGTGATCCGCGGTTACCTTACCGGCCACGCTTGGCGCGAATACAGTGCGGGCAAACGCATGCTCTGCGGTGTACCCATGCCCGACGGCATGAAGGAAAACCAAAAGTTCCCCACGCCCCTCATCACCCCCACTACCAAAGCCAAGGAAGGCCACGACGAGGACATTTCCCGCGAGGAAATCATTGCGCAAGGCCTTGTCTCTGCCGAAGAATACGCTCAACTCGAGTTTTACACTCAAGCCATTTTTGAACGTGGCACCGAGATTGCCGCCGAAATGGGCCTCATCCTGGTGGATACGAAGTACGAATTTGGCAAAAAAGACGGTGAAATCATCCTGATGGACGAAATCCATACCCCGGATTCCTCTCGCTATTTCTACCTTGACGGCTATGAAGAAAACCTAGCCAACAACCAACCTCAGAAACAGCTCTCGAAAGAATTCGTCCGCCAATGGCTCATCAAAAATGGCTTCCAAGGCCATGAAGGTCAGGCAGTTCCAGAAATGACTCCGGAATACTGCTCCAGCGTTTCCGAACGCTACATCGAGCTCTACGAAAACATTACGGGCGAAGTGTTTGAAAAGGCCGACATTGCGAATGTGGCTGGACGAATTGAAAAGAATGTGACGGCGTATTTGAAGACGCTTTAAGGTTTCTATTCTGAAAATGAAATGCCCGGAACCACCAGATTCCGGGCATTTTGCATTTTTGGAAACAACATCCAAGCGGTTACAAGTTGTAACCGGTTCAGTTTTAAGCATTATCGGTATATTAACTGAATATGTATTAGATGTAAATATTGAGTAGTATTTTTTATCAAAAAAAAACAATATTCTTTGAAATTATTACAGCGTCGCAAGCAAAATTGTTTATATTTGCACCATGAGAACAGAGGTAACTATTAATGTGGATATCCTTACATGGGCGATAGCTCGTGCAGGTTTTAATTTGCATGATTTTGCCCTAAAAGTTCCAAGTACACTGGATTGGGTGAGTGGCGATAAGAAGCCAACCGTTAAACAATTAGAGAATTTATCCAAAAAGGTATATTTGCCCTTTGGGTATTTTCTATTACCTGAGCCACCAAAAGAAACGCTTCCGATACCATTCTTCAGAACTCATCGTACACCATCCGAGAAAGTTAGTGTAAATGTTTATGACACCGTAGTTTTACTAAAGCAACGACAGGATTGGTTAAAGGAATACCTAAAGGAAAGTGAATATGAAGTGTTGTCTTTCGTTGGTAAATATCGGCATAGTGGTGATGTACAAGAGATTGTCTCTGATATTCGAAATACGCTAGGTTTACATCAAAATTGGGCTAGTGAATTTAGAACCTGGCAAGAAACACTCGATTCCTTAATAAAGCATGTTGAAGACATTGGAATCATTACGATGTTCAACGGTATTGTTGAGAATAATACGCATCGACCTATCAATGTTGAAGAATGCAGAGGATTCGTGCTTGTAGATGAATTCGCTCCGTTTATGTTTGTCAATAATTCCGATGCTAAAGCAGCTCAGTTATTTACGATTGTTCATGAATTAGCTCATATTTGGCTTGGATGCAGTGCTGGTTTTGATTTCAGAAAACTGGAACCGGCAAATGATCCAATTGAAAGGCTTTGTGACAAAATTGCAGCGGAGTTCTTAGTTCCAGCGGCTGGTTTTTGTGAAATATGGGAGAAGCATCCAACAATCGCCTACTTAGCTAAGCACTTTAAAGTTAGCGAAATAGTTATTGCTCGTAGAGCTTTAGACTTGCACAAGATTTCCAAATCTCAGTTTGTAGCTTTCTATGATGATTATATAAACAGAGAATTTTCCAAAAAGGAAACGCAAAGCTCCGGTGGTGATTTTTATGCAACGACTAGAAAAAGATTGGGTATAGCCTACTCTACACACATTAACACAGCCGTCAAATCCGGGAAATTATTATATCGCGATGCCTATAAACTCACGAGTTTGAAGGGGGATACTTTTCAAACGTATTTCTCCAAGCATATTTAAAATATGGGGGCTTAATCCATTTATTTTTACAAAAACCAAACTTTAATTCCTATATTTGTATTGTTTTTTGGCAGAGAATTGATTCTAATGCATTAATAATCACAGTCCCAAGTGGCATTCTGATACGTTTGTACATGATCCTAACGTTGCATTATATATGAGTATGGCGGTATCCCTTAAAAATCCTCCCATTGTAGTTGCTTTGTGTCAATTAAAGTTTAGTTCAAAAGAATTAATCCTTAAAGAGTTTCTAAAACTTGAGCCAATTATTAAGCAGAAGCTACCCTTACGAAAGGAGAGCTTACAGGTAGGTATTAATTTGGGCAATACGTCTATTCCAATTGGGGTATCTAAAATAATTGGAACGAGTGACGCCAAAATTGGTTCTTATATCTACTTTTCAGATGATCAAAAAACCAAGCTTGAGGTTTCCGAGGACACGATAACTTATATTGATGAACATCAATATACTGGATGGGATGCTTTTAGAGATGAAGCCGTTTCCTTTTTCTCAATATTTTCCGAGTTACTAAAAAATGTTGAAATTACGCGCATCTCTGTTCGATACATCAATCGATTTATTTTACCTGATTTTGACAGTCCACAGGATTATTTTAGAACGCAAATTGCAAGTAGTAGTGATGACCATCAACTACCTTACCCTTTAAGAAATTATAATTTCAGATTGATAATGGATTTACCAAATTCAAATGTATATTCAATATTAAATCAAGGTGTTGAAAGTATGTCTGGCTCAAAATATGAGTACATTTTTGACATCGATGTTCTCGATACCCAAAATTTGTATTTTGAACTTGGAGGTATCATTAAAAGTTTGAATGCACTTCGTGATATAAAAAATAATATCTTTTTCAGTAATGCAACTCCAAAAACACTTGAGTTATGCAACTAACAAAAATTTCAGATAAATTAAGACCTCTAACTTTAGCAGCTGGTATCATTTCTGCAGCGAGCTTATATACATGCTCTGCAGTTGATTGTCATAGCGGAATATTGTCTATCGCTACAAACAATAGAACTTCAGAGTATTTTAAAGTTGTTGATCAAGATAATAATGCTTTTCTACGCGAAATTCAGTTTAAATTTCATTTAGAAAACTGGGAAACGAAAACTTCATTTTTTTCTTCACCCAGCATGATCATTGAAGATGATGATTTTAAGGCTATTATTGCTATGGGGCATTCAGCCGTTCCCTATATAATGAATGAAATTGATAGAAAACCATCAACTCTTGTTTGGGCGTTAAATATTATTTTTCAAAAGAAAATCACTGATAATCCAAACGCGACAATTTCAGATGCATGTAAATTATGGGTGAAAACATTGAAGAACGGTTGATACTATCGGCTTTCCCAAAACTAGCGGAGGATTGTTATTTTAAAATTACCAGCAAGAAAACACCTACCTATAATTGTATTGCTTGGGCCTTCGGAATTGATAATCGTTGGATGTGGCCAAATACAGGTAAATATCATTTTATTGACGGCGTACATTTTTGGCCTGATGACACCATTATTGATGAAAATGTTGATAATTTCATAGAAGCCTTCGTCTCAAAAGGATATGAGATTTGCGATAACTGTGCTTTTGATGCTGGTTACCGCAAAATTGCCCTATATGTAAAGCCAAATACACAAACTTGTACTCATGCAGCAAGGGAGTTAAGAAATGGATACTGGACAAGCAAATTAGGCGACAAAAATGATATACAACATGAGTCTCCATTTTCAATTGAGGGAGATTGGTATGGCGTTGTTCATTGCATCATGAAAATGAGATTCGAATAGATAAAAAAAGGGTTGCTAAGTGAGCATCGTTGAGAGGCCTAGCAACCGCATTATTTTGAATACCTGTTTGGTATTGTAGTGACGTTTATTTCGGTAGGACAAAAGTAGTGACTATTTTCCGAATTACAATGCCCGTTCAACGCGAGACAACTTGTCACGGTTTCTTTGGTCATGGTGGTTATTTTACACCGTTTTCAATAATTGCAATTTCTGCGTCGGTCAGGTCGTAAAGTTGGTAAACGAGGTGGTCGATTTGGGATTCGAGTGCTGAAATGTCAGAATGTGGATTCAGTTTTCTTCCGTAAATGACTTTTTCAACCAATTCCATCAACGCTTTTTTCGTAATTTCATCCACAATTGGAATTGGAATTTGTTCAAAATACTGTGGCTTTACTTCAATATAGCCACCGCTTCTAATCACACAAATACTTTTTAAAAAATGCCATACAACCTTGGAATTTAGAATGGCTACTAAAGATTTATCGTTTGAAGGCAAGAAAACGGCCGGTGCATTCAAATAAACCCCCGTATCGTCAAACGCAAACTTGTTTGAATTCTGAAGGTTTGGGAATATGATTTTTGGTTTGGAAAACAAATCGTAATAGGCACAATTTCTAAGCTCCCACCAATAATCTCCTTTGTCAAATCGTTGGAATGCCTTATCCGCAAAGGGTTCCAGATGTAGAATGATTTCAGGATAAGCCGCTTTCATCTTCTGGAATGCGGATGCTTCATCCAATTTTCCAAAAAGCGTTGTCGTTGATTTACTTTCAAACACAATCATCTTTTTAAATGGAGCGGGTGTGGTCCACTTTTTTAAATCTTTGCCATCGTACACCTCTTTTAAAACAGAATAAGTGCCCAAGGGGGTTTCTGTTACAAAGGCTTCATTTAAAGCCGTCTTAATTCCGTAATAACATTTCCCGAAAAGTTCTCGTAATGACTTTTGCTTTTGGATTTTGGCTAAAACATTTTGCTCGAAGGGGTTCAAAAAATTCCATGCAGCTGATTCGAGTGTGCCTTGTGCTACTTCCGTATAGGCTGTTTCGTCATGGAGCAATTCTTTGTTGTTGAAATTGCTTTTTGCATATTTGAAGAATTTGAACGTGTTTTTGAGCGTCGTTTTTTGGAGAATCAAAATGACAGGATAGGTCGTCGCTTCTTCAAAGACAACGACATCAGTAAAATCGATGTATCTATCAAATTTGAAATGATTCGTTACAAATTCTCGTAGGGTCTTTCCTGCTGTAGTTTTGTCAAAGGTATTGTTGATGAAGGAAAAGGAACCTTTCACTCGAAGTATTTTATGGCTCAATTCATAAAAATAGGAGAAAATATCGCCACCGGGTGTAAAAACATTGTAAACGCTCTGTAGATGATTTTTGAATGCTCCAAGCTCTTCCTGCCTAATATACGGCGGATTCCCAATCACCACGTCAAACCCCACAAAAGCCCCATTGTCGTCAAGCACTTCCGGAAATTCGAACCGCCATTCAAAGGCGTTTTCGTAAATTTTATTGGCTTTGATTGCTTCGATTTGAGTTTCTAGTTTGTTGCAATCATCAGTCAATTTTTCAACTTTTTTGTTCCAATCGGCTTTTTCTTTGGGTGATCGTTCGAAAAGAAGTACTTGGTTTGAAAGCCCATAGAGTTCACCATGGGCATCACTAAGTTTCTTGACGAGTGGGTCTTGCAGCGAAATCTCACTTCGGAAGTTACTTTTAATCTCATTGATGAGCCGCTCCATTTCCCGCTTTTCTTCCTTGTTGGAAGCATTGCGGTAGGTATCTACGGCAAGGCGGTAACTGTCAATGTTCCATTTGCTCTTTTTCAACGCCTGTTTCAAGTCGGCATCCAGCGCAAAGCGGCTGATGAGCGAGTTTCCGCACTTGATGTTGATGTCGATGTTGGGAAGGGTTTCGAGCTCGGTTTCGTTTTTGTAATAGGCATTTTTGAGGAGTTCGATCCACAGGCGGAGGCGGCAAATTTTGACGGAATTGGGGTTGATGTCCACGCCAAACAAGCACTGCTCGATGAGGATTTGCTTCTCGTGAAAGAGTGCTTCCTGAATGCGTTGGCTTTCTTTGTTGGTGGGGTTGTACTCGAATAGGTCGCCATCTTCGTCGGTTACGATGAGTTCGTCGTTCACCACCTCGAATTGGTATTCTTTCAGGCGTTTACCTGCGCGGTCCTGCAGTATTTTAAGGTCGCTCTTGATGGCAATCAGTTCATTGAGAGCCGAAACTAGGAAGTGGCCGGAACCAACGGCCGGGTCGCAAATCTTCAAGTCATTGATGAGGGCATTGGCTTCGTTTCGGTCCTCAATTTTGTCGTACAGTGCGTTCAAATCTTCGCAATCCCAGCCTTTGGCATCCTTAAATTTTTGAAGGACGGCTTTGCGGATGGTTTCGCGGCACATATACATGGTGATGAAGCCGGGCGTAAAGAAGGAACCGTCTTTGTAGCCGTTAATTTTCTCGAAAATCAGGCCGAGCACCGAAGCGTTGATCAGAGTTTTGTTGTCTTCCTGAATTTCTTCGCTGCCTTCGCTGGCGAAATCGTAGGCATTGAGAAACTCGAAAAGGTATTCCAGCGGATTGATGGAGCCACTCCGCTTTTTTCCATGTTCGTCCTTCATGACGGTCGAGGAATAAATCGGAATGGTAAAGTCGTTGTGCAAATTGCTAATAAACAGGGTGTCATGCTCCATTTCCGTAGGCTCAAAAAGGGAACTGTTCAGATAGGGCACTTTGGCAAACACCGTTTTGACGTCGTCGTTGCGTTCGTTTTGCTTGCGTGCCAGCACTTGGAAAAACAGGCTGTTTAAATCGTCGTAGTCTTTGATTTTGTCAAAACTCAGAAACTCGTAGGTTTTATCGCCTTTGTGATAGGTCTTTAACTGAGCTTCGAGGAGTTTGAGGAACAGAATGCGATTGATCCAGGTAATGCTCAGCTCCAACCCGACATTGAAAAGCCGTTCCTGCAGGTTCGCGCCAAACTGACTCGGGTTTTGGAGCCGCGAAATTTTATCGAGACTATCCAATTGGATGATGGCATTCTCCAGCAACGAACCTTGATTGCGTTCACCAATCTTATTTCGTTCGATGAGCTTTTTGCTGCCCTCTTTGGTTTCGGTCAAGCCGATGATGTGCAACAATTCGCCGTAGAACCGTTTGTCCAGGCTGTTGCTGTCGTTGGCGAAAGGCAGTTTCAAAAGGTGTTCGGGCGAAAGCAATTTGAAAAGCGAAATGAGTTTCGTATCGTCCTTTCGGTCGTTGTTTCGCAAGGGTTTTTCGTATTCTCGAATATCAAAATAGGTGTATTCAATGCTTTGTTTCAAACCAGCAATAAAGGGTTCGGCAATGATCTTGTAAAAAAAATCGGTTTTGGTTTCAGGTAAACGACCGCCTTCAAATTCGATGAATTGTTTGACAAGGTTTTTGTTTTGGGCGAACAGCCTGTCAAACTGCATCGCATCAAAAATGAACCATTCGTTGATGTTGGTGGCAATCAGGTATTTAACTTCAATATTTTTGTGCGTAATCCGCTCCCGCAAGTAATACAAAACCAATTCCTGAAACGCCTTGACGTTAATTTTCGAAAGCATTGTCTCTGTGGTATCACCGGCGGCATAGACTTTCAACATTTCAGCCTTGTTGGTGGGACTTTTGGCTTCAATAATGACGCCGACGGTGGTGGATGCCTTATCGCCGTTGTGGATGACCAGGTCGTTGCGGCCCTTCGTGTTGATGTAATGAGTTTGTTTGTAGTAGGTGTCTTTCAGAAAATCAGAGACCAGGTTTTTATGGAATTCTTCCGACTCGGCGTCTTTGATCCGGTCGAGCAGCTGAATTAAATGGGTTTTGAAACGCTCGATGTCAACCCTGTTCGGTTTTACTTTCAAAAAGGCTTTGTTAAGGGCCTTCCGAGGTTTGAGGAATGCGGGTTCGTTGGTTTGACTGGTCATTTGGGTTGTGCGATTTTATACTACAGGAAATCAATTATCATGGACGGTATCATAGACGGTATCATAGACGGTTATTTCATCAAAAACATGTTAATAACGTAATTATCAAATACAATGACTTATACGGTACTTGTCGGGTAGCTTGTTCAGTAGTTGACAGCATCTTGATTTCTCAAAGTTAAAAAATTAATTGTAGTCCTAAAGAGCTGTTGAAACATTCTATTCAATTTTAGGGCATAGTTTTTTAAATTTTCGTACTTTAGCAGTATAATATGAAGTCGAATTAATTAAGGGAACGTATTAAAAAAATAAAACGATGATTCTAACAACAACGCCTTCCATCGAAGGCAAGAAGATTGTCCAATACTTGGGAATTGTAACGAGTGAGGCGGTAGTCGGGGCGAACATTTTCAGGGATTTGTTTGCGAGCATCCGCGACATCGTGGGCGGCAGAACGTCTTCGTACGAAGGGGTGCTTCGCCGTGCCAAAGAAAGTGCTTTGAAAGAAATACAGACAAATGCATTGGAAATGGGAGCCAATGCGGTTGTCGGCATAGACCTTGATTATGAAACAGTTGGTTCAAATGGAAGCATGCTGATGGTTACGGCAAGCGGAACGGCTGTCATCATTGAGTAACATTTTTACGAATTTTCCGTCTAGTTAATAAACATACACTTATGAAACAATTGATTCTATTTTTTGCATTGGCTGCAATGCTAACTTCTTGTGGCGATACCCTCGTCACGGAATACGTTACGGAAGACTATCACATCCAGAAAATAAATCTGACAGCCAGAGCAGTTGATTGGGTTCCCAATGTGGACGAATTCGGTCGAAACCTCTACTATTCTTGCTCCTTCGACATGCCTGAATTCACCCCTGCTTTTTACGAAGCGGGTGTTGTTCATACGTATTATATGTTGAACAGTGCGCAACAAGCCTTGCCCTATGTCCGACATTTCGAAACGAGTGCGACCCAATGGACCAAAACGATCGATTTCGAATATGCGATCGGCTCCATGACGGTATTCGTCACTAATTCAGACTTTGTAGTTGACCCACCTGCGGGTATGGACTTTAGAGTGGTGATGATGTGGTAGGAAAATATCCTTCATAATTGCATACGTGAATATTTATTCATATATTCATTAAGGAGAACATTGGTTTCTCCTTAACTTTTATTTACTCATATTCAAGCAGTTATGATAGTCGGAATCCTTAAAGAAATCAAACCGGCGGAGAAAAGGGTCAGCATGATCCCGGCCGGAGTTCATCAGATGATCAAAAACGGTCATCAGGTTATCGTTCAAAAAGAAGCAGGAGCCGGCAGTGGTTTCCCGGACGAATTGTATGCGTCGGTCGGTGCCGAAATGGTGGAAAGCGCAGCTTAAATTTTTAAACGAGCAGACATGGTGATGCATGTCAAGGAAATCACGCATCCCGAATACGAACTACTCCGCGAAAACCTCATCGTTTTTACCTATTTGCATTTGGCTGCCGATCCCGATCAGATTAAAGCCTTGATGACCAGCAAATGCGTGGCGGTGGCTTATGAAACCGTTCAGACAGCAGATGGTAAACACCCGTTGCTCGAACCCATGAGTGAGGTTGCCGGCAAAATGTCCATTCAGGAAGGTGCCCGTTTTTTGGAAATGCCCCAAGGTGGAAGCGGCATTTTGATGGGTGGCGTTCCGGGCGTTGCAGCAGCCAGAGTCCTGATTATCGGTGGTGGCATCGTTGGAACCAACGCAGCCAAAGTGGCTTGCGGCATGGGTGCGGACGTCACCATTCTGGACACGAGCCTCGACCGTCTTCGGTATTTGGACGATGTCATGCCGGCGAATTGCAGGCTCATCATGAGCAATCATTATGTGTTGGAAGAAGAGTTGAAACAGGCCGATTTGGTGATTGGTGCCGTTTTGGTGACCGGAGCCAAGGCACCCAAACTGGTGACCAGGGAAATGATTTCAGGCATGAAAAAAGGTTCCGTCATGGTGGATGTGGCCATCGACCAGGGTGGATGTTTTGAAACATCCAGACCAACGACGCATCAGGATCCGGTATTCCTAATTGACGGGGTCGTGCAATATTGCGTGGCAAATATGCCAGGAGCAGTTGCCAGAACCTCGACGATGGCGTTGACCAACGCGACACTCCCCTACGCCATCGCATTGGCCAACAAAGGCTGGAAACGGGCAACGGAGGAGGATCCAGCTTTGGCCAATGGATTGAATGTGGTACCTGGCGAAATCGTTTATGAACCTGTCAAGGAAGCATTCTCAACGTATTGAAGTGAAATAACAGAACTGCACCCCAAAAGTGTCTAACTTTTGGGGGGCACTTCATTCCAACTTTGAGGGTGCAGTTCTGGCTTTTCATTTCAACATTCTAATGATGTCATCTGGCAAATACACTTTTTCATTGGTACGATCATTCGGTTCGTACTTTAAAAACAAACAAGAAATAATCTTTTTCCCTTTTGCAATAGGAAGTTTTTGAGCTTTTGCTTCCAGTTCAAAAAATAGACGTGCCGCATTCTCGCTTTCAGTCCACTTGCATTCTCCCACCAACAAGGCTTTGCCATCAGTTGACTCAGCGACCACATCGATTTCCATTCTTTCTGTTTTTGAAACATTTCCCCACCATTTTTGGGCCATTCCAAACGTGTAACCAGCTAATTGGGAACCAGAAATAGCCTGTCTGCATAATTTTTCCCACCAATAGGAAGTATAACCCGACAACCGTTGAAATACTTGATTCAGAACTACTTCCCCTTTGTCCAATTCAATTAAAGATCGATTGGGCAAAACAAACGTGAAATAGAAACTCATGAATGGATCGGAAATTCTGTATAAACTCTTTTTTGAGTTGCGTGGATTTTCACCAAAAGGCAATTCCCGTTCAATATATCCAAGTTGAATCAATCGATCCAGGGGGCCTGCCAGACTCGTTGAAGGCTTTTCCAAACGGGCAGCAATTTCAGACATACGATGTACTCCATTTCCAATCAACGAAAGTATGGTGTAAGACTGAGCCGTATCGCGCATATCGTCGATAAAAAGGCGCAAAGGCTCTTCAATTAATAAGCCAAAGGAAGAAAAGAGATGTGTTTTTAAAGCGTCCGTAAATTCGGCTTCTTGTTTCCGAATCTCCCAATAACGGGGCACACCGCCCCAAACGGAATACTCATTTATGGCTTCTACCGAGTTGCATTGCAAGACTTCTTGAAGGTATGGTATCTTCATTGGTTTTATTCTCAAAATCAAATCAGCTCTTCCGTAAAGTGGCGCCGTACTATCAATAATCAAACCCTGCATGAGTTGCTGAGACGAACCGCAAACAATCAAATGAAAGCGATTGTCGCCTTTATCAATCAGTTTTTGAATAATGGAGGGTAATTGGGGCGCACTTTTTACTAAATACGGAAACTCATCCAGGCACAAGGTCATTGGGGTGGTCAATCGATTGTTTAGCATTGTAAACAAGCTTTCCATATCAGGATATTTTACCTGATCAAACTCGGGAACTTTTGTTCCAATCGCCTGTGCTAAAAGTGCAATCTGCTGAGTACTCTCCGCCTGATCTGCCATAAAGTAAACATCCGATTCGCTCAAGATTCGTTTTAAAAGCGTCGATTTTCCACAACGCCGTCGTCCATAAACTACAATAAATCCTGATTTACTGGCGTTTAGTAACTTTTTAATTCGGAGCTGTTCCTCTGTTCTATTTACAAATCTCATAGGTCCCTTATTATTTAAAAAATTATGTAGCACAAATATAATGTTTCTACTACATAACAAAAAGAAATTTGTCTTTAATTTTTACTTTGAAGTCAAAAATTGAAAAGACTGAAAAGGGATGGTCATTTTTTCGATATAGTATCAAACGAACCTAGCCACAACACTTCCATCTCTTAGTGGTAAATTCATTTAGCAAAACTAAAACAAATTAACCACAGACTTGAATCTGGGTACAACATTAATAAGAGGGTGTCTCAAAATTGAGACACCCTCTTCTATCATGGAACAAGGGGAATTACTACCTGGTCGATTCTTTTGGACCAGTTAACATCTTCGTTCTGTTTATGGTACACTTATGTGGCTGACATAAATGCCATTCACAATCTCAATCGTTGTATTATAAGTGGTCTTCGTTCCAATAACGGTCAAAGTATCACCCACTTTTATGTTTTGGGCAGCTATTAGGCCTTTTTTGAACTCTCCCGTAGCACCATAACCAGGATAACAACCGTATATATATATCTGGCTATCTCCGTTTTTCAGATAAAGATTACCGTAAGTCGGATTGGCAATACTGGTAATTTCACCGCTAATCCTAAAGTAATCAGTGTTAGAGTCGGGTTTGGTCAACACCTCGGCAATGGTGGACGCAGTTACTGAAATGTTGCTTTCCAAAACAGCACTGATAAGTTCGTGCGTACCATTATATACATCGTACTTTCCAAGGAGAGTGACTATGTCGCCAGCTTTAATTCCAGAACTCTGGAAATTTGCCATATTATAGACATAAACTTCACCTGAAAAATCTTTTATATAAAATCTGCCTTTTGAAGCATCTGAAACCCTGGAAACGACACCTTTCAAACGATATGTTATGGTTTTATTTGCAGCAGTAATAAAATCAGCCACGGTTGCCGTCACGATCGCACCCTTTTGGGTTAGCGTCTTTTGTGTGGTGTATTCTTTCGTCCCGCTGATTGTTTGGAATATAAGGGTCGTACTGCGGTCACCAGCGGTGTTTGCAGCGGCTTTGAATTTCAAAACACTATTGGTTCCTGCCGATTGGATGGACGATATGGACAACCAAGACTTGGCATCATCCGGAATAGTAACCGATACACCCTGCCCCTTACAAGTGAGGTATGCCGTGAACTCGCCGCCTTCGAGAGGAAGCGTTGCGTTTGCTACCGAATCGACTTTGATAAGCGATTTGTTGATTTTGATAACAGTTGCATTCACTAGCTCTACCGTTGTACCATAGGTCAATTTCGGCCCTTGAACAGTTACCTCATCTCCCACTTCAATACCTAGACTCAGGAAGTTTTTTGTAGCACCTTTCGCATCCAGTGTACCGTACACTAACAAAGTACCTGTTTCATCTGTTATATTCCAGTTTCCATATTGGGTATTGGCGATGGAAGTACAAACACCGGTTACCTGATAGGTTTTGCTGTCCGGTCCTGCAATAACCTCAGCGCAGGTAGCGGTAGAAATAATTGCCAAACCCTGGATAATGTTTATTCGCTGAGTTGCATTTCCACATTTGATCAAAACCTGAGCGGTACGACCATCCAAGGCAGAAGCAGCTGAAAATGTAAGTTCTGATTGTCCAGCAACCCCGGATGTCGAAGAAATCGTCAACCATTTAACCGAGTCTTTCGCGGTCATTACTTTTTCGACCGAGAAACTGTCTTTCGCCGTTACAGTAATGGTGGTTGAACCGCCCGCTTCAAGGATAGACACGTAAGACGACGATACCTTGATTTGATCAAGCAATGTCACCGTTGATTCTTCAGTACAACTTGCCATCAAGGCGAGTATGGCAATGAAAAATGGAACTATTTTTATTAACTTCATAATTGTCAGTTTTATTAATTAGTTGAACATATACTTAATACCGATTAATGCATACCAGCATTGACCTAAAGAATAGCTTGGGGTGAATGTTTGGGTATTGCCCTTGATGGAAGCCGGTGTAGAGAATGTGGCAACACCTTCGGCATCTACACCTTCGTATTTGAGAATACGGGCTTCGGTACCAATTTCTGGATTCAGATACTTACCCACACCCCATTTGGAGTTGAATAGATTCATCACGTTTTTGATATCAAAGCTAAGCTGCAAGGTATTTTTGATTTTGTTTGTTTTAATAACAAAATCGTGTTTGTAGCCAAAGTCGAAGCGATGTACCCAAGGAGAGTAAACGCTGTAAGCTTCGGCATATTTGCCTTGCTGATTTTTCAAATAATCATTGGCATGAACATAGTCCATAAAACGGGTTTTATCGTCCTCTGACTTAAAGCGGAACTGGTTGTTTGTCACTTCATTATCAGTTGGAACATAGATTGCATCGTAGTTGTAACCGTCACTGTTGATATCGTTGACTGTCATAAACGAGTAGTTTGCTCCGCCCAGTCTTCCTTCATAGATCAGGCTGTAATGGTTTCCGCCCTTGTCGTGAGCAGTAAGCGATGTTATCAGACGGTCAGGAGTTGTATACTGCGAATTGTGCAGTTTGATATTGTTGGGGCCTTCTACTGTCGGAACGTATGTAAAAGCGGATTCAGCATTCGAACCAGGCATTCCGGTTACATCTTTGGCAACGGTATGCGTATAGGCAGCCATCAAACTGAGTTCTTTAATTGGTTGCGCATTTAAAGTAATGTTGCCAGACCAGCCGTAACCGCGGCTGGTATTTTCGAGCACAAATGCCTTGGTGCCAGTACGATAACCGGCAGGGTAAATCGGACGATTGTCAACACCGTTGAAACGGGCAAAACCGCCAACTGATGGGATACTCCAGTCGGAAATGGAAACACCGTTGATGGTTTTATTGAATATTCCTTCAGCCGTCACGGATAATGGGAAAGAGGCTGGTATGGAGTAGTCGACAGCCAGCGAAGTTTTGAACACTTGCGGCATTTTGAACTTGGGGTCAACAGCCGAAATAGCCGAAGGAACTGTTCCGTCTTCGGAAGTAACGGTTGAAGGATAGCCCAACGAAACCAATTTGTCATAAAGAGCAGCAGTGGTAACTTTGCCATTAGCATCCTTTACAAGACCGCCAGCAAATTCGTCCATTGTGAAACCCTTAGTCGTTGCATTCGCTGCGTTTATCTGTGCCTGATATTGTACCATTCCGCCGTTGGTAGGCATATTGGTGAAGAAAACAAGAGGCAGGTTGCCTGAGAAAAGACCGACACCTCCACGGACTTTCAGACTTTTATCGCCGAAAGCGTCCCAAACAAAACCTGCACGGGGTGAAAATATGATATTTGCAGATGGCCATTTACCAGTGTCGATATGTCGACCGGAATAATCCAGATTTAAAATTGCATTGTTTGTCATCAGATCAGAGTTGTCAAAGAATAGTCCATCGATACGAAGTCCGTACGAAAGTTTTAACTTATCGGAAATATTCCAATCATCCTGGCCATAAACTCCCATAGTGTTTGTTCGTACACGAGCCGCAGGATTGCTTTCACCGTCGTAGCCATAAGTCAAACAGACAACCTCGGGGGTAGCACCGGTTAGGAAATCATTCAAACTGGAGTAGCGGTAGTAGCCTGTGCCGTTTCGCATATAAGCATTATCCGCCATTTTGTATTCGTAGGTTATTCCACCAATAATCTTATGATTGCCCAGATAATAAGTGAGTTCGTCTTTGATATTCCAAACGTTGTTGTGAACGCCATTATTCCATGTAAATAGTTCATATCCCAAAGACATATAAGCTTGTCCCGGAGTAGTTGACGTCTTTGTTCCATCCAAAATATCAATGAAAGGAAATACATCTGAATTTGAGCTGCGCACATCGTCCAACTTTGAAAATGTAGCCAAAAACTGGTTGGATAAATTATCTGCAAGACGACTGTTCAGGTCGAAAGAAAGTGAATGAACGAGATTTTTCATGGAATACATCGAGTTGGCAAACGACATGGATGCTTGCGACATTCTTGCCTCCGACACGCGAGTACCTCCATCCATGGAAGTCGCATTGGGAGAAGTCCAATAGGTATTTTCAGTATAGTTGTAACGCAAAGCCAAGCGATGTTTATTGGTGATATTCCAATCCAAACGAGCAAGCAGCTTGTTGTTGCTTTCATCGGCAGGGAAATCGGTGTAAGATCCCGTATTATATCCATACTCACTTTTTACAAAATCGGAAACCGTCTGCAAATCATTCACCGTTGTGCGTGAAACATAATTTGCAGCATCGGCAACACCATTTGTTGATGCACTCCAACGGTTGACTATGGTTGGTGTTTTTGACATTTCACCGTTGACAAAGAAGAACAATTTATTTTTAATAATGGGGCCACTTAAAGAAAACCCATAAGTAGTATTGCGGTCTACAATGCGTGCACCTGTTATTTGTTGTCCGTTGACCGCGTCTCCGCGCAAATTTTCATTTTTGTGAAAAACATATGCGCTCCCTTTGAATGTATTGGTACCTGATTTTGTAATAGCGTTTACACCACCACCAATAAAGTTGGTTTGACGAACATCGTACGGGGCAATAACTACCTGCATTTCCTCAATGGCTTCAATGGAAATTGGATTGCCTCCACCGGGCAGCGCATCGCTCAAACCGAAGTTATTATTGAAATTAGCTCCATCCACCGTAAAGTTGGCCGTACGGCCGTCTGTTCCGGCAAAACTCATCCCATTGCCGCCATAAGGCGAAAGCCGAGTTATATCCATCAAGCTACGGCTTACTGTGGGCAAATTGGCTATTTGGCTGCTTGTGATGTTGGTAACCGCACCTGTCTTCTCAGTAGCGAATTTTGTACGAGTCGAAGTAACGGTCACTTCTTTCAGCGTTGAGTTTTTTTCCGAAAGAACTGCATTTAGGACATAGTTTTCACCCAAACTCAAGGTTAGGTTGTTCGTTGTGCTTTTTCCATATCCAAGATAAGAAATATTCACCGTATAGGGCCCGCCAACTCGCATACCGTTGAGGTTGTAACGACCCTCCGCATTGGTAGTAGTTCCATAGGTGGTTCCCGATGCAGTGTGGGTCGCAATTACAACTGCTCCGGCAATTACGCCCTTGGCATCGGTTACCAGCCCGCCCATGCTCGAAGTAGTCACTTGTGCATTTAGCGCGCCAAAACTCATCAATAAAAATGATAAAAGAAGAAGCTTTGTTTTCATTAGCATAATACTTTTTTTTTAAACATAATAAAAAATAGCGATTCAATACGTCAACTTGGAAATGTATAAAGATTCACAAATTTAAGAGAATTTCACAGAGTAACACGCTTTCAGATGTTAAATTACTGAGACATTTATCAACAACTATTCAACCAAAAAAATCCTATCTTTGTACACGCTAAAACAGACCCCTTCATGAGTGACCAACGTTATCTGATGCGCGGTGTTTCGGCTTCGAAAGAAGACGTGCACAACGCCATCAAAAATATAGACAAAGGCTTGTATCCCAAAGCCTTCTGCAAAATAATACCCGATATTCTAGGCGGAGACCCCGACTATTGCAACATCATGCACGCCGATGGAGCAGGCACCAAATCGTCCTTGGCATACCTTTATTGGAAGGAAACGGGCGACCTTTCGGTGTGGAAAGGCATAGCTCAGGATGCCCTGATCATGAACATTGACGACCTGCTTTGCGTGGGGGCTGTTGATAACATTCTGGTTTCTTCCACCATCGGACGCAATAAAATGCTCATTCCTGGCGAAGTGATTTCCGCCATCATCAACGGAACGGACGAATTGCTGGCTGAACTCCGCAGCATGGGTGTTGGCGTTTATGCCACCGGTGGCGAAACGGCCGACGTGGGTGACCTGGTGCGCACCATCATCGTGGACAGCACCGTGACTTGCCGCATGAAGCGCAGCGACGTGGTGGACAACGCCAACATCAAACCGGGCGATGTCGTTGTGGGCATCGCTTCCTACGGGCAGGCTTCCTACGAAACAGCATACAATGGCGGCATGGGCAGCAACGGCCTGACTTCCGCCCGTCACGATGTTTTCGCCAAGTATCTGGCTGGCAAGTATCCGGAAAGCTTTGATGCAGCCGTCCCTGCTGAACTGATTTATTCGGGTGGCATGAGGCTGACGGACAGCGTAGAAGGTGCTCCTTTGGATGCCGGGAAACTGGTGCTTTCCCCTACCCGCACCTACGCACCCTTGGTGAAACAGCTTTTGGATGCGATGCGCAGCGAGATTCACGGTATGGTGCATTGCTCCGGCGGCGCACAAACCAAGGTGCTGCATTTTGTCGAAAATGTGCATGTTATCAAAGACAATTTGTTCCCTGTTCCACCTTTGTTTCGGTTGATTCAGGAACAATCCGGCACCGACTGGAAAGAAATGTACAAAGTATTCAACATGGGACATCGGTTGGAAGTTTATGTAGCGCCGGATAAAGCTGCCGAAGTCATTTCCATCGCTTCAGGCTTGGGTCTGGAAGCACAAATCGTTGGTCGCGTGGAAGCATCCGCTAAAACAGAACTGACCATCCGCAGCGAATTCGGCACCTTTGAGTATTAGGTACGCAGTTATTTTTTTAGGCTCTTCCAGCCTTTATAAACTGACTGATTATCAAATACATACAAAATTATTATGGCAGAAACCACCTTACTCGAAAAACTCGAATTCCTTCAACACCGTTTTGAAGAAGTTTCGACGCTCATCACCGACCCTTCCGTGATTGGTGATATGAAACGCTTTGTCAAGCTCAACAAAGAATACCGCGACCTCGAAAAAATCGTTGCCGCACAAAAAGAATTGCAGGGTCTAATGCAAAACATTTCGGACGCTAGGGGACTTTTGGATACGGAATCCGACCCGGAAATCCGTGAAATGGCCAAGGAGGAACTCGAGTCCAGCCAAACCCGCCTTCCCTTATTGGAAACCGAAATCAAATTCCTGCTCGTGCCTGCCGACCCAGAAGACGCCAAAAACGCCATCGTGGAAATCCGTGGCGGAACGGGTGGAGACGAAGCCGCCATTTTTGCCGGCGACCTCTTTAAAATGTATGCCCGCTACTGCGAAAACAAAGGCTGGAAAGTCGAAATCACCTCTACCAGCGAAGGCAGTTCGGGCGGTTTCAAGGAAATCATCTTTGCCGTGTCTGGTGAAAACGTGTATGGAACGCTCAAATATGAATCGGGTGTGCACCGCGTTCAGCGTGTTCCGGCTACGGAAACACAAGGTCGTGTTCATACCTCCGCTTCCACCGTGGCCGTTTTGCCCGAAGCCGAGGAATTTGACATCGATTTGAAGGAATCGGACATCCGGGTGGATACCTTCTGTTCCTCCGGAGCCGGTGGTCAGTCGGTCAATACGACGTATTCGGCCATTCGACTGGTGCATGTACCAACGGGAATATCCGTGCAGTGCCAGGACGAGAAGTCGCAGCACAAGAACAAGGCCAAGGCTATGATCGAATTGCGTTCCCGCATCTACAACATTGAGCATCAGAAATACCTGGACGAAATCGGTTCGAAGCGCAAGACGATGGTTTCCACTGGGGACCGTTCGGCCAAAATCAGAACGTACAACTACCCGCAAGGCCGAATTACCGACCACCGCATCAATTACACCATCTACAACCTAGCTGCCTACATGAATGGCGACATCCAGGCGGTGATCGACCAATTGACGGTGGCCGAAAACGCCGAGCGGATGAAAGACAGTGAACTTTAATACACCATATATATATGGATAAAAACCATTTATTTGAGAATATAAAACGGAAGCAGTCCTTCCTTTGCGTCGGCCTTGACACGGATCTCCATAAAATCCCTGCCCACCTGCTTAGCGAGGAAGACCCCATCTTCGCCTTCAACAAAGCCATCATCGACGCCACCGCCGAGTATTGCGTGGCCTACAAGCCCAACCTCGCCTTTTACGAATGCATGGGTGTGAAAGGGATGTTGGCGTTGGAAAAGACGGTCAAGTACATCCGAGACCATTTTGAGGACCAATTCATCATCGCCGATGCCAAGCGCGGCGACATTGGGAATACGTCCGAAATGTATGCGGCCAGCTTCTTTGAGGAACTGCCCTTTGACGCAGTGACCGTGGCGCCTTACATGGGCGAAGACAGCGTGAAACCTTTCCTCAAATACGATGGCAAATGGGTGATTCTACTGGCGTTGACCTCCAACAAAGGTTCCCAGGATTTCCAATTCACCACCGATGCCAACGGCGAACGGTTGTTTGAAAAAGTACTGAAAACTTCTCAAAAATGGGCTTCGGACGAACAAGTGATGTATGTGGTCGGCGCCACTCAAGGCAGCCTGTTTGCGGATATCCGCAAGGTCGCACCCAACCATTTTCTGCTGGTACCCGGTGTTGGCGCACAGGGCGGTAGTCTGGAAGAAGTCGTGAAATACGGCATGAACAAGCAATGCGGTTTGTTGGTGAATTCCTCCAGACAAATCCTATATGCCTCCAGCGGAACGGATTTTGCAGAAAAAGCTTATTTGGAGGCAAAGAAAGTGCAAGAAGAAATGGCCGGATACTTGGAAACGATTTGATACCGCTCAACGTGGAACCAAAACGCAAAATCATCAACGACCCCGTCTTCGGATTCATCAACCTGCCGACCGGTTTTCTCTACGAAGTTTACCAGCAGCCTTATTTGCAAAGGCTTACGCGGATTAAACAGCTGGGCATGTCGCCCTACGTTTATCCGGGTGCTCAACATACCCGATTTCAGCATACGACGGGGGCCATGTATTTGATGATGGAAGCGGTTCATCACCTGCAATCGAAGGGCATCGACATCACTCCAGCCGAAGCGGAGGCCGTAACAGCAGCCATCTTGCTGCACGATATTGGTCATGGACCCTTTTCTCACGTGTTGGAAGACAGCATCATCAAAGGCGTTTCCCACGAAGAAATTTCCCTTCGTCTCATGGAACGGATGAACCTTGCTAGCAAAGGTAAACTCGACTTGGCCATCGCCATTTTCAAGGATGAATACCCCAAAAAATTCCTGCATCAACTGGTTTCGGGCAACCTGGATATGGATCGTCTGGATTATCTTCGACGAGACAGCTTTTTTTCCGGTGTCACCGAAGGCAATATCGGTTCCGCCCGCATCATCAAAATGCTGAATGTGGTGAAAGACCGGCTGGTGGTGGAGGCCAAAGGCATCTATTCCATCGAAAACTACCTGCTGTCCAGACGGTTGATGTACTGGCAGGTCTATCTGCACAAAACATCGCTGGCTGCTGAAAAAATGTTGCAGCATTTGTTGAAACGCGCCAGCGATTTGGCTGTAGCGAATGCATGCCCTTTTGCATCTCCTGCATTGACGCATTTCCTGAACGGGAAGCAAACTTATGGCATTTTGACAGAGGAGGATCTCGATCACTTCGTACAATTGGACGATACGGATATTTGGGCGGCCATCAAAAGCTGGCAGTTCCATCCCGATTTTGTACTTTCCATCTTGAGCAAAGGCTTGTTGGAACGCAAACTCTTCAAGATCGAGATGGGTAATGCAGAACCGGACCCTCAGCGGATGGAGTCTAAAACGGTGGCGATCATGGAGCAATTTGGCCTGAAGCGGGAGGAAGCAGCTTACCTGACTTCACTCAGCAGCGTTTCGAGCAACATGTACAGCGAAACCGACGACAGCATCGACATTTTGTACAATTCCGGTGACATTGTACCGATTACAAAAGCTTCCGACATGCTCAATTTGGATTTGCTCTCCAAAGAAGTCAGAAAGCACGTTTACTGTTACATTCGTCTTTGAGATGTCACAAAAAATAAGTAGATTTGAAACACAGCCTGGAAAAATACAGAAACAATAGGGAATATTTTGTATTTTTGCGCAAATTTTTTTAACCGATGGAATTTACAGCGAAACAAATAGCTTCATTCTTGTCAGGTGAAATTGAAGGGAATCCAGACGTTTCCGTCAACACGCTTTCGAAGATCGAAGAAGGTACGACGGGCTCGTTGACGTTCCTCTCCAACCCAAAATATACTCCTTACATTTACTCCACGCAAGCCAGTATCGTATTGGTTAACAGAGATTTTGTAGCCGAACAGCCCATCAACGCCACCTTGATTCGGGTGGACGACGCCTATCAAAGCTTAGCGATACTGCTGACGATGGTGAGCCAGGCAAAACCAGTCAAATCAGGTATTGACCCCCAGACTTCCATTGCGGCTTCTGCCACGCTGGGTGAAAACCTATACATTGGAACCTTTTCTGTCATCGGAGAAAATAGCCGCATCGGCAACAACACACAACTTCATCAGCAGGTCTACATCGGAGACGGTGTCCGCATCGGATCCGATTGCGTCATCTATCAGGGAGTCAAAATCATGGATGATTGCGTGATTGGAAACGGATGCGTCCTGCAACCCGGTGCCATCATCGGCGCCGACGGTTTCGGTTTTGCTCCTCAGAACGCTGGAGATTATCAAAAAATACCTCAGATCGGCAATGTCATTCTGGAAGACAATGTCGAAATTGGTGCCAACACCACCGTTGATAGAGCGACCATGGGTTCCACCATCATCCGCAAAGGCGTGAAGTTGGACAACCTGATTCAAGTCGCCCACAATGTCGAAATTGGAGAAAACACCGTTATTGCCGCTCAAACCGGTATTGCAGGGTCTACAAAAGTGGGCAGGAACTGCATGATCGGAGGTCAGGTAGGCATGTCAGGTCATATCCATGTGGCAGACGGTGCCATGATTGGTGCGCAATCTGGTTTGTCCAATTCCTTGCTCGATGCTTCAACACCGGTATTTGGAACGCCTGCCATCAATCACAAAAAATTTGCCCGTTCATACGCCGTATTCAAACAATTACCAGACTTAAACATTGAAATCGGTAAGCTTCGCAAAGAAATCGAGGCGCTAAAGAAAAATCAAATCCTTTGAAAATGCCCAATCAGCTAACCCTTCAAAAAGAATTCACCGTTTCCGGTAAAGGTTTGCATACAGGCCTGCCCATCACCGCCCGTTTTTGTCCTTCAGAACCCAACACCGGTTACCGATTCATTCGGATCGATCTCGAAGACAAGCCCATCATTGAAGCCCTGGCTGAAAACGTCAACAATACCGAACGCGGCACCGTCTTGCACAAAAATGGAGTCACCATCAGTACGATCGAGCATGCCATGGCTGCGCTTTATGCAGCGGAGATCGACAACTGCCTCATCGAGATCGATGGTCCTGAAATGCCAATACGCGACGGAAGCGCCATTGATTTTGCAGAAGGTATCCGAAAAGCCGGTATCGTCAAACAAGATTGGGCCAAAGAATATTACGTAGTTCGCAACCGCATCGAAGTGAGCGATCCGGAAACCGGAGCATCGCTGATCATTCTTCCCTACGACGGTTTCAGCATCACGACCTTGATCAGCTTCAATTCCTGCATTCTGAACAATCAATTTGCACGTCTGAACGCCATGTCCGACTTCCATAAGGAAATCGCCGACAGCCGCACCTTCGTTTTCGTTCGCGAAGTGGAATTATTGCTGCAACACAACCTCATCAAAGGTGGTGACTTGGACAATGCCTTGGTTATTTACGACCAGGAACTGGAGCAAGAAAAGCTGGACACGCTGGCCGATCACATGCATTTGCCCCACAAGCTGGTCAACAAACTAGGGTACATCAACAACAAGCCACTCAAACACGACAACGAGCCTGCCCGTCACAAGCTGCTCGACCTGGTTGGCGATATCGCATTGATCGGAAAGCCTTTGAAAGGCCACATCATTGCCACGCGCCCAGGCCATAAGATTAACAACCAGATGGCCAAACTCATCCGTAAGGAGATGAAACGGACCGAAGTGCAATGCCCGGTTTACAACCCTGACGTACCTCCCATTTTTGACAATGTCCGCATCAAGCAACTCCTGCCCCACCGTTGGCCCATGCAGATGGTGGATAAAGTCATCGAAATAAGCGACCGGCACATAGTCGGCATCAAAAACGTGACCGGAAATGAAGAAATTTTCATGGGTCACTTCCCGAATGAACCGATCATGCCTGGTGTGCTTCAGTTGGAAGCCATGGCTCAGACTGGTGGCTTATTGATACTCAGTACGCTGAAAGATCCTGAAACCTACTCCACGTATTTCTTGAAAATTGACGCTGTGAAATTCCGTCACAAAGTGGTTCCGGGCGACACCCTCATTTTCCGTCTCGACCTGATTTCTGAAATCCGCCGGGGCATCTGCTCCATGAAAGGCTATGCTTTTGTCGGTGAAAAAATCGTGTCTGAAGCTGAATTCATGGCCCAAATAGTCAAAAACAAATAGTTTCCAGCACTATGAAACAACCCTTAGCTTACGTTCATCCAGATGCCAAGATCGCACCAAGCGTGGTCATTGAACCTTTTGTCTCCATCGACAAAAATGTGATCATCGGTGAAGGTACCAGAATCGGTTCCAACGTGACCATTCTGGAAGGCACCCGTATTGGCAAGAACTGCGTCATTTTCCCTGGTGCTGTCATCGGAGCTGTGCCGCAAGACCTGAAATTTGCTGGTGAAGATACCACGGCTGAAATCGGTGACAACACTACTATTCGTGAATTCGTCACCATCAACCGAGGGACCACCGCCAAAGGCAAAACCGTGGTCGGTAACAATTGCCTCATCATGGCCTACTGCCATGTGGCCCACGACTGTGTGGTCGGCAACAACGTCATCATGTCCAATGGTGTGCAACTGGCCGGCGAAGTGGAAGTGGACGATTTTGCCATCATCGGTGGCGGGACCCTGATCCATCAATTCTGTCGCATCGGTTCCCACGTGATGGTACAAGGTGGATCCAAAATCAACAAGGACGTACCACCCTTCATCAAAGCTGCCCGCGAACCCATTGCGTACTGTGGCATCAACTCCATCGGACTTCGCAGAAGAAATTATACCAACGATCAGATACGCGACATTCAAGAAATTTTTCGCTATCTTTATCAGTCTGGACTCAACAACAGCGACGCCATCGAACGTATTGAGGCAGAGCTGCCTGCAACCAAAGAACGCGACGAAATCATCCTTTTCGTAAAGAATTCGCCGCGCGGTATCATCAAAGGCTATTTTTAAATTTTAAAACGATTATTGCTCTATGGTTTATAAGTTTCGCCTTCTTTCTGACGAAGTGGATGATTTCTCACGCGAAATCGCCATCAGTTCGGAAGCCAGTTTTCTGGATTTGCACAACGCCATTTTAGAAACCGTCGGCTATACACCCGACCAAATGACGTCGTTTTTCCTCTGCAACGACGACTGGGAAAAGGATACCGAAGTGACCCTGATCGAAATGGACAGCAGCCCCGAAGTGGACAGCTGGGTCATGGAAAGTACCAAACTCAGCGAACTGATCGAGGACGAAGGCCAAAAGCTGCTTTATGTCTTTGATTATTTGACCGAACGCTCCTTTTTCATAGAAGCCTTTCAGTTTGTTCCGGGCAAAGACTTGTCCAAAGCCAAAGTGCTTTTCGCAGAAGGCGAAGCGCCTGTTCAAATCGTTGAATTTGACGAAACCACGCTGGATGTGACGCCTAAAATCAACCTGGACGAAAGCTTTTACGGCGATCAGGATTTCGATATGGACGAATTGGATGCCGAAGGTTTCACTGGTCTGGACGAAGTCGAAAACAACAGCAGTTTCAGCACGGAGCCCTAGGATTGAAGTTTTCTTGCAGCGAGCAGCGAGCATTCTTCGATACCGTTTAGGAATTAATTCATGCACTCACCGCACCGCAAGCAGCGGGACTACGCGCTCGGAATTTCATCTGAATCGAACGAATGAAAACCCTCGTGGTATTGACCGGCCCCACCGGTGTAGGAAAAACAGAACTCAGCCTTCGGCTCGCTGAAGCGTTGGGTTCTCCTATTTTAAGCTGCGACTCCAGGCAAATCTTCCGGGAAATGTCCATCGGCACGGCAGCACCGACCCCGGACCAGTTAAAGCGCGTCCAACATTATTTCATCGCTTCCAAAAGCATTCACGAGCCCTACAGCGCCGCCAAATACGAAATGGAAGCACTTGATCTTCTCGAAAGTTTGTTTGCGGACCACGAGGCTATAGTGATGACTGGCGGCTCGATGATGTACATTGATGCAGTCTGCAAGGGCATTGACGACATGCCGGACGTGAATCCTTTAATTCGTCAGGAATTGGCGGAATTATTTCATTCTAAAGGACTGGAACCCATTCTGGAGGAACTCCAACGCCTGGACCCTGTTTATTACGATCAGGTGGATCGAAAGAACCCGAAACGAGTCATGCACGGTCTAGAGCTATGCCGAATGACAGGCCTGCCCTACTCCTCCTTCCGTAAAGACACCGCCAAAGTTCGTCCGTTCCGAATTTTAAAAATCTGCTTGAATCGCGATCGACAGGAACTCTACGATCGGATCGATGCTCGGGTGGATGAAATGATGCTTTCAGGTTTTGAGAAGGAAGCTCGAGGGCTCTACCCGTTCCGCAGCCAAAATGCACTTAACACGGTGGGGTACAAAGAACTATTCGAGTATTTTGATGGCCGTCTCAACTTGGAACAAGCCGTCACTGCGGTGAAGTTCAATACGCACAAATACGCCAGAAAGCAACTGACCTGGTTTAGACGAGACACCGACTACCATTGGCTTTCTGCGAAAGAAAGTGATATCCTTCAGAAAATAGTTCTACTTCTCTAAATTTAGTTTAGATTCGTTCGGTCTTTTTGCTATCTTCGTCTCCAAGAATCCATACATCGAGCTCGAAGAACTTTTTACACACATGCTTTTCACACTTTTCTCCTATATTTATCTGGCGACATCGATCATAGCCTTTATCGTAGGCTGGTTGGCTCAACGCCGAAAAGTGGTTGTAGGGGCGAAGGAATTATCAACACTGACCTATCTGGTCTCTTTTTGTGCATTCATCCTTTGTTTTGAATCCGCTGCACTAAGCCCGACTACCAAAATCTTGTTTACAAAGATTTCATACGGTGCCGTCGTTCTCATCCCTGTATACTATTTGCTTTTCGTTCTCCGGTTCACCAAACTGATCCGATTCAAAGACATCAGCTATGGCTGGTTGTTGTTTGTGTTTCCCGTCATAACCCTCTTGTTGGCTTTGACCAACGAGTATCATCATTTGGTGTGGAGCAGTTTTTCGCCCATCAATCCTGCAACCAACATCATGACCTATCATCACGGTTTTTGGTTTTGGATCGGTTACACGATGTATAGTTACTTGCTTTTCTTGGCTGCCACCCACTATCTGTTTTACTTTCTCCTATACAACCGGTATCGAAAAGTATACGTCGTACAGGGCTGGTTGGTCACTATTGCGGGTTTGTGCCCTTGGATTGTCAGTTTCTTTTACATTTTCGGCGTTAATCCAGTCGCAGGTCTGGACATCACGCCCATCAGCACTACCCTTAGCAGCATCCTTTTTAGCTGGTCCATCCTGAAAACTACGTTTCTGAATCTGGTTCCTGTTGCCCGGGAAACGCTGGTTGAAACCTTACCAATTGGAATTCTGGCCCTGGACGATCAAAACAGGATTCAGGACATCAACCTCACAGCCAAGGTTTTTATGGGCATTCAGACTGATGACGTCTTGGGACGTACCGTTTCGCAGTTAATCCCGGCGACTTCAACCTTGTTACTGGCCATTGAGACTATTGATTCTCCCTTACAAGTGGAAACAATGGTGGAAGGCTCCACTAAATCATTCAGGATAACAAAGTTGCCTTTAAAAAACATCCATGGAAGCCGTCTGATCACCATTTTTGACATAACAGAAGAAATCAACCGTCAGAAGGAATTGATCCAGGCTCGAAAAAAAGCCGAAGAAAACGACAAGCTCAAATCGGCTTTCCTTTCCAATCTGAGCCACGAAATCCGTACCCCTTTAAATGGAATCATGGGATTCGTATCGATTTTGCAACGCGAAAACGTAACAGAGGCTGAGCGCATAGAGTATTTGAACATCGTATGGGAAAATGGGGATCGATTGTTGAAGACCATGGTGGACATCATCGATATATCCAAAATTGAATCCGGGCAGATGGACGTGGATTATTCGGAAGTGGACATGCATGATATGTTCGTACGATTGTATGGTTTCTTCAATCCAGAGGCTAACAGAAGAAATCTGGAGTTTTCGTATTCCAACCGTATTGAACCTGACAAATACGTCATCCATACCGACCAAGCAAAGATCTATTCCATTTTGACCAATCTGATCAAAAATGCTTTAAAATATACCATCGAAGGATTCGTGAAATTTGACTGCTACATCGATGGAAAGATACTCATCTTGACGGTTAGCGACAGTGGCATCGGTCTTCCTGCCGACAAAATTGAACTCATCTACGATCGCTTTGTACAGGTAGATTCGTCACGCATTCGAAAGTTCGAAGGCTCCGGGCTTGGCTTATCCATAACGAAAGCATACATCGAAATTCTCGATGGATCCATTCATGTGGAAAGCCAGATGGATGTTGGAACGACGTTTACAGTTCGCATTCCGTTACGCTAAAAAAGTCTTTATTTGATTCGTTCTACAATCACCGACTTTAAAGCCTTCTTGTCGGAAGATCCTCCATACAGGATTTCATACTTCCCAGGTTTAACTTTCATCGTATTCGTTTCCGGATCAAAAAATTCAAACGTTTTAGGAGTCAGATAGAAACGCATTTCGGCAGTTGCTCCCGCAGCGATTCGGACGCGCCTGAAGGCTCTGAGACTTTGGATGGGACCATCTGGATCTTGCAAATTGCGAATATAGATTTGTGCCACTTCTTCACCTGCTCTTGTTCCTGCGTTTTTCAGATTGAACATCAGCGTCAACGTATTTGGCAACGGCAACACCGTCTTATTCAGAGTGGCGTTCGAATACGTGAAGGTGGTATAACTCTGCCCATAACCAAATGGATACAAGGCTTTTCCCTTGAAGTAGCGGTAGGTGCGTCCCTTTGACATCTCATAATCCTGATAATCGGGCAAATCTTTCGTGGAGGCGTAGAAGGTAACTGGAAGACGTCCAGCTGGGTTGTAGTCGCCAAACAAGACATCGGCTACTGCAGTTCCGCCTGCCTGGCCCGGATACCAGGCTGCGAGGATGGCGTCCAGATTCTTGTTTTCCCAAGGCAAAGCCATCGAACTTCCGGAACAAAGCACAAAAATGATCGGTTTGCCTAGTTTCTTTAGTGCTTTCAGCAGGTTTTCCTGCACCAAAGGCAAATCAATATTCGTACGGTCGCCTCCCTTGAAGCCGGGCAAATTGACCTTCATTTCCTCCCCTTCCAGTTTGGGGCTGATGCCACCGACAAAAACGATGGCGTCCACGTCCTTCACTTTCTGAGCAACCGCATCGTAATCGATGGGTTGGTTTTCCCCATTCAGTTCTTTCACATAATCACAGCCTTTTTCATAAACGACTGAGCCCGCCGGTAATTTTGCTTGAATACCTTCCAGAATGGTGACGGTTTCTGTCGGAAAGCCATTGTAATTGGCCCATTGCATCACGGAATCGTTGGCGTTCGGCCCCATCACCGCGATTTTTCGGATGGATTTGCTCAGCGGCAGCGTTTGTTTCTTATTGCTGAGCAGCACCATGCTTTTTTTGGCCATGAGCAAGGCTTGCGCCTGATGTTCGGGACTTTCCACCTCCGTCATCGAAAGTTCTGTCCAAAACACCAAGGAGTCGGGATCGAAAAGTCCCAGATCAAATCGGGCACGTAGGAGCCTCAATAAGGATGTATCGATTTTGGCTTCCGTGATCAGCCCTTTTTGTACGGCTTCTTTCAATGACTTGTATTCCGACCCGCATTCCATGTCCGTGCCGGTAATCACTGCATCGGCTGCAGCTTCAGCAGGTCCGGAAGAAGTTTGATGCGCTCCTTTTTTATAGAAATCGGAAATCGCTCCACAGTCCGAGACCACGATGTGCTTATAGCCCCAGTCGTTGCGAAGTATTTGCTGCAGCAACTGCGTACTCGAGCAACAGGGTTTTCCTTCAAAGCGGTTGTAGGCGCACATCACCTGCTTGACATTGGCTTCCGTCACCAAGGCCTTGAAAGCCGGCAGATAGGTTTCCCAAAGATCGCGATGGGAAATTTCTTCAGCGTTGAAACTGTGTCGGTTCCATTCCGGTCCGCTGTGCACGGCAAAATGCTTGGCACAGGCCAATGTCTTGTCGTATTTCTTCGATTCGTCACCTTGAAGTCCGCTAACTACAGCAACCCCCATTCTGGAGGTAAGCCATGGGTCCTCCCCATACGTTTCCATCCCGCGGCCCCAACGCGGATCCCTAAAGATGTTGATGTTCGGTGTCCAAAAAGTAAGACCCTCATACCTTTTATAAGAATCGTTCCTTCTAAAATCGGTATTCTTTGCCCTGGCTTCATCCGAAATAAAACCGAATGATTTTTTTACGGCCATATCGTCAAAGGTTGCCGCCATGCCAATGGTTTGAGGGAAAACGGTAGCCCGACCAGCCCTGGCTACGCCGTGCAACGCTTCGTTCCACCAATGGAATGGAGTCATACCGAATCGGGGTATGGCAGGGCACTGATCCCGCATCTGGCTGATTTTCTCCTCCAGAGTCATTCGCTGCAACAAATCGGTGGCGCGTTCCAAGGAAGATAAACTCGGGTTTTGAAAGGGCAATACCTGAGCATTTACGAACAAAGGAAATGCAGATAGCAATAGAAAAACAACGTTCTTTTTCATAGGAACAGCGTAATTTCAGTAGTTTTTAAGAAAATGGCAGACACATCATTTTTTCAGACGCCATGAGGTTACGAATGTATGAATTTTTTTTGATTCTGTTTTCATATGGTAACGTTGAAGAGCAAAACATCATTTTACTGTAATAGAATGATTTTTATAAAATAGTTTGCATAATAGTAGTATTATACAAATATTGATTTGTATATTCTCATCTTTGACACATGCCTTTCGCTATAATAGGCATAGAAGCTGCTGTCTGTTGATTTTTGGATTTGCTATTTTGTAGCTATATATCCTGTTTTAGTCCTTGGTTAATTTTTTTTGGT